>ERZ780195.1262-NODE-1262-length-21520-cov-15.121873_pt1 | contig 21520 bp, 17 predicted proteins | sample MGYA00511017_ERZ780195 | MGnify/ENA primary metagenome ERZ780195 (study PRJEB29588, sample SAMEA2159974) | human gut metagenome | biome: human gut; feature: human-associated habitat; material: faeces | place: Denmark | collected 2008/2010 ...
CCATGACTGAAAAGCCCGCTGCGGAAGAATATGTGTACCATATCGGAAAAATCCGTTTCATCGTCACACCTGTTTACAAGGAAACGGGAGAACTGATGCGTGACATCCTCTTGAAGCTGATGCTGGCTGATTTGGAGCCGGTATAAGCCCCATCGACATCCTTAACATAGGCGGTCGGCAGAGGTATAATATAGATAGGATAAAACCTCTTGCTTGACTGCGGGAAGGAGGATATTTTGAAACAGTCAAGTAAAAAAATCACCCTCGGCACAGCCGCTCTTTACTGCCGACTGAGCCGTGATGATAATATGGACAGCGAGTCCAACAGCATCCAAAATCAGCGGAAGATACTTCAAAAGGCCGCCAAGGACAAGGGCTATACCGACACGATCTTCTTCGTGGACGCGGCTGTAATAATAGGACTAAAAACAATAAGGCTCAAAAAGTTCCAGAAACACGGTGCTTTTTGAGCCTTTTCACATAAAATCTGCGAATAGAACATAGTGCGTCTGTTTACCCAAAGTGGCGTTTGGGTCGGCAGACGCGCTTTTTTCATGTCCTGACGCAGTAACATGGCATGGACAATCGGTATTACATAGCACATCCACTTGCTCCCTGACGGAGCCGGAGGATGTGCTTTTTTGTTGCCCGGTATGGGCGAGAATGGAGGCGAGAGCAATGAACGGACATACAGAGGACAAACCAAAAAACTGCCGGTACTGCTATTTCTGGAAGCAGGCAGAGGGCTGCACCTACCGTGGCAAAACCGGCTGCTATTATATCCCGGCACAGAAGCCGCTTGCTGCCGTCAGCGAGTGCGACGGCTGTCCGTATGGGCGGGCGTCTCCCTGCATCGGCTGGTGTACAAAAGAGCTGCTGCGCTCTATGGGCCTTTGGAAAGGGCGTGAAGATACATGACACTGGACTATTACTACGGGGATCAGGCAGAACAGTTCTCCTTCTACCGCATCCCCAAGGTGCTGTTCACAGATAAGCGTTTCAAAGACATTTCGGCAGAGGCAAAAATCCTTTACGGTCTGCTCCTTGACCGCATGAGCTTGTCTGCCAAGAACGGTTGGCTGGATCAGGAGGGGCGCGTGTATATCGTCTATACCGTGGAGGATATCATGGACGCACTTTCCTGCGCTTCGCAGAAGGCCATGAAGCTGCTGAACGAATTGGATGAGAAACGCGGGCTTATCGAGCGCAAACGGCAGGGTCTCGGCAAGCCTAATCTCATTTACGTCAAGAATTTTGTTTCCGCACCGGAATCAAAATTCAAGAATGGTGAAAATCAAAATTCTGGACTTTTGAAAATCGAAACTCAAGAATTTCCAAAATCAAAAGGTAGTAATACTGAGAAGAACAATCCCTGTCTATAAGCAGAGCGCAGAGTATGCCATCGAGCATGATGAGCTGCCCGCCTACCGGGAATCCTTTCGCGTAAACATGGCCTGCCGGGACGCGCTGGAATCCGCGATCCATGAAAGCTACCACGACTATTGTCTCGACACAGGCAAGGCCGCCGCACAGGTTGCAGCGCAGTTTGGAATGGAACGTGTGGCGTATGTGCTTGCCAATACCGTGCGTGCGTTTGACCATGACGGGCGAATCAGCCGTGATAACAAGGCGTGGGCACAGACGGTTCCGGTCTGTACCGATGCCGACGAATGGGGGCATGAACGTAGCCGGTATTTTCTCGTATCGCAGGTCAATCCCGGCCTTGTCAATCTGCTTGTCTCTCGTGTGCGCGAGGAGCTGGCAAAAGAAAAAGCTGCGCCAGAAAAACGCCCATCTGTGCTTGAGAAAATTCAGAAAAATAAGACGGCGATTCAGGCAAAGACCGCAGAGAAAAAGCTGCCGGGACAGGAGCGATGACCATGGCCAGAAACAGAAATGTACAGATCATCTTCTGGGTCTCCGAAAATGAAAAAAGTATGATCGAAGAAAAGATGGCGCAGGCGGGTATGAAAAATCTCAGCGCTTATCTGCGCCGTATCGCCATTGACGGCATGATCGTCCGGTTGGAGCTGCCGGAGCTGAAAGAAATGGTCTTGCTTCTACGCTATGCCAGCAACAACATCAATCAGATCGCGCGGCGGATGAATGAAGCCGGGCGCATCTATGATACAGATTTGGAGCAGGTCGTCCAAAATCAGGAGCAGCTTTGGGACATGGCAAATGGGATACTGACGCGGCTTGCCGCAATCAAATGATGGGGTTCTGATTCCAACCGTTGTTCTCAAAAAGCTTTTGACATCCTTGCGCTTTATATCAACTCGTGTAGAATAGAATCAGAAAAGAAAGGAGCTGACGGCAATGAGATTGATCCTGAAAATTTTGCTTGCCCCGGTCATGCTTGTACTTGCGTTCCTGATCTGGCTCTGCACGCTGACCCTGCATATTTCCGCTGTGCTGCTGAATGTTCTGTCTGTGCTTCTCGTCCTTGTGAGTATTTTCAGCTTCATCGACCACGATGTAAAAAACGGAGTAATCGAGCTGGCGGCGGCGTTTGCGCTTTCGCCCTACGGCCTGCCGATGATCGGCGCTTGGCTCGTTGCACAGCTTCATCTGCTGCGAGACTGGACGAAAGAAAAAGTATATTGGTAAAGCAAGCGCGGAAGTGTAAAAGCTTCCGCGCTATCTTTTTGCAAAGGGGGCTTGCCTGTGGCGACCACGCGAATCATTCCCATGCACGTCAACAAGGGCAAGACCATTGCCCAATGCCTGACGGAACGGACGGACTACGCAAAGAATCCGGATAAGACGGAAGACGGTGAATATATTTCGGCCTATGCGTGTGATGCCAAGACAGCGGACAGCGAGTTTCTTCTATCCAAGCGTCAGTACCGCCAGCTTACCGGCCGGGAACAGGCCAGCGATGTGATTGCGTATCAGATTCGCCAGTCGTTCAAGCCGGGTGAGGTCACACCGGAGGAAGCCAACCGGCTCGGCTATGAATTTGCCAGGCGCTTCACGAAGGGCGACCATGCCTTTATCGTCTGTACCCACACCGACAAGCAGCACATCCACAACCATATCATTTGGAACTCCACTACGCTGGACTGCACGCGGAAATTTCGCAACTTCTGGGGCAGCACCGAAGCTGTCCGGAAGCTCAGTGATCTTGTTTGTATGGAGCACCGGCTGTCTGTGATTGAGAATCCAAAGCCGCACGGCAAGAGCTACAACAAATGGCTGTGCGGCAATGCAAAGCCCTGTCAGCGCGATCTGCTGCGTGCCGCCATTGACGCGGCGCTTGCGAAGAAGCCGGAAAATTTCGAGGTGTTTCTGAAGCTGGTGGAGGAAGCTGGTTATACCGTAAAGCGCGGCAAGCATGTCACCTTCATGCGGGACGGTCAGCCGCAGAATATCCGTCTCCGTTCGCTGGGCGAAGGTTACTCGGAAGAAGAGCTGCGGGCTGTGATCCTCGGCACGCGGGTGCATACGCCGCGCAGGGAAAAGAGGTATCCTTCCAAGGTGTCGAGACCGACGCTGATTTCGCAGATTGAAGCCAAAATCGGCAGCGGCAAAGGCACTGCCTATGACCAGAAGCTGAAAGTCGTGAAGCTGAAAAGCATGGCCGAAACGCTGCTGTTCATCCAGAAGCATGACTTTGCAGATTTCGATGCGCTATCCGATTACGCGGATGCCGCAAGCGGCAGGACGAAGGAGCTGACGGCGAAAATAAAGGCAGCGGAGAGCCGTATGGCGGAGATCGCCGTACTGAAAACGCACATCATCAATTACGCTAAGACCAGAGATATCTACACTGCCTATCGCAAGGCCGGGTATTCCAAGAAATACTACGATGCGCATGAGAGTGACATCATCATCCACAAGGCAGCGAAGAAAGCGTTTGACGAATTGGCGCTGAAAAAGCTGCCCACCGTCAAGAGCCTGCAAGCGGAGTATTCTGATCTGCTTGTGCAGAAGAAACTCGATTATGCGGCGCTTGCCAAGGCACGCGAGGAAGCCAGACAGCTCCAGATTTATAAGGCCAACGCCGAGATGCTCCTGCGCACGGATGCCGATGAACAGCGGCAGACAAGAGAGCATCAACAGGAAAAATAGCGCTGCTTTGCAGGGCGCAGCCGAACGGGAATCGTTCGATCAATCAGGGGTTTGGGGAGAGTTTCCCCAACAAGCAACAGGGAGATTTCCGGCATACGGAAATCTTCCTGTTCGTCAAGTTTGTATAAACGCAGGCATTGCTTGCCAAGTGTTGATTCTTTCTGCCCGAGGTAATCACCTAAGGCTTCATGCTTTGTGCTCTTGGAGATTCTTACGGTACTGCACCGGCGTCTGCCCAACGTTCCTTTTGAATTGCGTCTGAAAATGACTTTGGCTGGAAAAGCAGAGATAGCTGCTGATCTCGCCAAGGGATTTTTCCGTGAATCGAAGCAAAGACTTTGCTTCCTGTATGCGACATTGCGCAATATAAGCGCCGATCCCCATTCCCAGCTCCTGCTGAAATTTCCGAAACAGATACGCCCGGCTCATTCCGGAAAAAGCAACGACATCTTCTGCCTGAATGGGTTCGTTGATATGGGAATTGATAAACTGCATACAGGTGTATACTTCATGTGAAATATTGGCGGGAAGCTTTTGCTGAGCGACCCGGCGGGCAAAGTCTATAGGCATATTGTATTGCAGATTTTTGATGGCATCCTCAGACTGCATTTTTTCGCACTCCTGAATATAAGTATCGATCAGCTGATAGGTCTGCTCGATGTCCAGGCCGCCGGGGATGGCAGCTGCCTTCCCAATCATGGTAGCCCATCCGATGAAAATGTTCTTTGCCTGTCGCAGAGGAGTTTCTGCCAATTTTCCTTCCTGAACCGTAGGCGAGCTTGCGGTGGCAAGAAAAAGCTGCTCCAGTTTTTCTGCGTCACCGTTTTGGATCATCGTCAGCATCTGCTGTTCAAATTGATAGGTGCCGTGCTGCCGATGTTCTTCCCGCTCCTGATAGGTTTGCCGGGAGTGACGCTGCGCGATCACTTTCTGAAACTGGGTATCGGTAATGCCAAAGGCCTGACCGATATCCAGTTTTTCGCCGGTAAAGGTAAAATGAAGAAAGAGCAAAAGATTCAGAAATTGATTATAGGTGTATTGGGGAATGCTGCGCAGAAAGGATGCAACTTCCTCGTAACGGCTGATGGGAAGCATGTTTTTCCGAATATAGGAACGAATGAATTCTTCTGTCACCGGCGTGCTGTATGCCGGCCCCAGAACAAAGGCGTGCAGCCCATCGCCGCATGTTACAAGTCCATAGTACCCCGTATCGGAAGAAACATAGACAGAAGGGCTTTTGTATCCTGTCATCTTGGAAAAAACAAATGGGTAAGGGTCTCCTTCTTCATAAAATCCGGAGGCGCAGACAAAGTGCTCCCCTTCATACATGGCAATGGGAAGATAGTGGGAAGCATAAAAAATCTCGCAGAAATTCTGATAGTTTTTCATAAAACTCGCCTCCGTAGATAAATATATAAAATTATAGACTATTATGCAATACAAAGCAATGGGCAATTTGTATAATATGAGTATAAACTTCCCGAATTATCTCTGGATTTCTGTGCGGAATTGCTTAAAGAAAGGACGAAGTCCATGACCATTGATTTGAACAAAGGATGGTTCTTTTGCAAAGAGGACGGCATACCAGTGGAAACGGATCTGCCGCACGACGCCATGCTGGCAGAAACCCGTGACAGGATCTGTCGGAACGGAGTCAATACCGGATATTTCCCCGGCGGAAAATATCGGTATGAGAAGCGATTTGTTCTGGAAGAAGCGGCGGTCGGGAAATCCATCGTCCTGCATTTTGAAGGCGTCTATCAGAATTGCAAAGTCTATCTCAACGGCCTTGCGGTCGGCGCGCACCACTACGGTTATACCGCCTTTGACGTGGACATTTCCAATGCCGTTCAGGCGGGAGAGAATCTGCTGCGCGTTACGGTGGACAATTCGCTGGAGCCGAACTGCCGCTGGTATTCCGGTTCCGGCATCTATAGACCGGTAACGATGTGCATCCAAGACAAAAATCATATTTCCGGCGTGCATCTGGAAACTTTGGACATTCACCCGGCAAGGGTGCGAGCGGAGATAACAACGACCCGGCCTTGCGATGTGACCGTGGAATTTTACGACGGTGATACCTGTGTAGCTTCCGGCGCTCCGGGGGTCTTGGAAATTCCGGATGCGAAGCTGTGGAGTGCGGAGAACCCATATTTATACCGCGTTCTGGTGAGAACCGATACGGATGAGCAAACGATTTTCTACGGGATCCGGAATCTCGCCTGGAGCGCCGAAACCGGACTGACTGTTAATGACAAGCCAGTACTTCTCCGGGGCGGCTGCATCCACCATGACCACGGTGTCCTTGGTGCCTGTGAATATCAGGATGCAGAGGAGCGGCGGATTCGGATTCTGAAAGAAAGCGGGTTCAACGCCGTCCGCATGGCCCATAACCCGGCCTCTCAAACCACGCTGGAGATCTGCGACCGGCTAGGAATGTACGTGATGAACGAGGCCTTTGACGGATGGTACATTCCCAAGACCTACCACGATTATTCCCGGAGGTTTGAGACGGATTGGAGATCGGACGTAACAGCCATGGTGGAATCCTCACGGAACCACCCCTGCGTCATAATGTATTCCATCGGCAACGAGGTATCGGAAACTGCGACCCCCAAAGGCGTGGAGGTCTGCAAACGGCTGACGGAATTTGTCCACAGTCTGGATAACACGCGCCCTGTCACAGCAGGCGTGAATGTGCTGCTGAACGTTTATGCCAGTATGGGCATGGGTGTATACAAGGACAAGGGAGATTACAAACCGGAACCGCTTCCGCCAAAGCGGGGGTATCGGGAAAAAAAGACCGGATCAGCCTTTTTCAACGCCATGACGCAGAAGCTGGGAAAGCTGATGTTCTTTATGGCCGCCGGGAAGCGGGGCGACAAAGCCTGCCGGGGCGCTGCTGAAAGCCTGGACATTCTGGGGCTGAACTACGCTTCCTCCCGATACGACCCGGATGCCCGGAAGTACCCGAATCGGATTATGGTCGGTGCGGAGACCATGGCGGCGGATCTGCCCTACAACTGGGAGCGGGTAAAAAAATATCCGCAGCTCATCGGAGATTTTGTCTGGTCAGCGTGGGATTATCTGGGGGAAGCCTGCATGGGCTGGACCTATGAAAGCTACAAGGGGCTGCCGCTGCTCGCCAATCAGGGGATGATCGATATGACCGGAAAGCCTCTGGCGGCGATGGCGTATCTGCAAGTGGTCTGGGGACTTCGGAAGGAACCGTTTATCGGCGTGCATCCACTGAATCACGCAAAGGAGTCTCCGACAAAAGGCTCCTGGCAGTTTACGGATGCCATAGACAGCTGGAACTGGCCGGGTTACGCGGATACAAAAGCGACGATCGAAGTCTACGCGCCTGGGAATGCGGTGCGGCTGTTACTGAACGGGAAGGAAATCGGAACGAAAGGGCTGAAAGACTTCAAGGCAGTCTTCACCACGCGATATCAGCCGGGGACGCTGACGGCGGAGGCGCTGGACGCTGGCGGGAGGGTGCTATCCTCCTACAGCCTGTCCGGCGGAACAGGAGAAATACGGCTGTGCGCCGTGCCGGAAAAGCGGACGCTGCGCGCCGGCAGCACGGATCTGTGCTATCTGCCCATTGAATTTGTGGATGGGGACGGAAAGCTGCTTCCCACGATAGAGCAGCCGGTGGAAGTGCTGGCCGATGGCGGGGTTTCTCTGATCGGCATGGGCAGCGCCCTGTACAAAACAGATGAGAGCTTCCTGCAAAACCACTGCCGGGCTTACCGCGGGCGGGCGCTGGCCGTGCTGAAAGCCGGAAGCAAGCCCGGAAAAGCAGCCGTAACCATAAACTCAGCCGGTGTGGAGCCGGTAACAATATACTTGGAGGTAGAATGAATGAAAACAAAGACAATACACAAGCCGCTTCTCAGCGGCGGATTGTTCGACAAGCCCTTTATGGACAGCCGGGCAACCACCCAGACCGTATCCACAAAGGAATGGGTGTTGGGGCACCTGATCGGCCCGTTGGGACTGATTTTTGTGGTCAATACCATTGCGGCGCTGGTTGAAAAGTTTTTCACCCAGCAGACCGGCGCCATGTATGGCGTGGACAATATTGCCATGATTATGAAGATGGGCGGTGTATATGAAGTCGTTATGACTGTGGCAAAAATCCTTGCCATGGGCACCGGTCTTCTCAACGGCTGGCTGATCCAGCATACACAGTGCCGGCAGGGTCGTATGCGTCCGTGGTATCTGATTTTTGGATTTATTTCCATAATCATCGGCAGCCTGATTTTCCTGTTCCCCGGGAAGACGCTGGGAGAGAACTACTGGTACTATTTCTTCTTCCTGCTGATCTGCTATCATACGGTCGGTTCCAGCTATTTCTATCTGTTTCGGGACACGATCTGTTCCCTGACGTCCCGCAGTCCCAGGGAGAAGGCGTTTATTCAGTATATCCGGAAAATGTCTTGGACACTGATCTCCGGCATTATTATCGGTATGCTGCTGAACATGGTGGCGCTTCCCATGTGGCTGGAGAAGGATATCACCGGCTACCCGAAGCTGATGCTGATTCTGTCGGCCATTGCCATTCCGCTGCTGCTGCTGGAATACTTCTATACCCGTGAACGCATCACGGAGGATGTGACGCTAGAGCAGAGCAAGCCCGGCGAAGAAAATATTCCCCTGAAGCAGCAGCTGAAGGCGCTCTTCAGCAACAAGTACTATGTGATTTTGCTGATTCTTACCACAATCGGCGGCATTGTGGATAATTTCAAGGGCGGCAATGTACAGTATTTTTACATCAAGTTTCTGCTGGGAGGCGCAGAAAACCCCCTGATGTACACTATTTACACGGTGATTACCGGCTCCATGACCGGCATCGGCGCATTCATCATCTATCCCATGGCCAAAAAATTCGGCATCAAAAATCTGACGGTCGCCGGATATGCCATTGCATTGTTTGGAAGCGTTCTTGGCTGGATGTTCCCGGATCAGCTGGTGCTCGCTCTGATCGCGGGCTTTCTGCGGCAGGTGGGCTGGCTCCCCAATGCGTACATTTTTGCAACGCTCATGTGCTATGCCTTTGACAGCATCGAATACAAATCCCATCTGCGTCTGGAAGGCATGATGGGTGTTGCGGTGATTACTGCCATCCAGTGGCTGATCTATGCACCCTTTGCCGGCGGCTTTGAGTCCGGAATCCTGAAGCTGGGCTTTGTGGACGCCGTCGGCGTAGCACCCAGCGCAGAAGTGATCCGGTTTATGACGATGTCTTTCTATTTGTTCGATATTATTTTGGCGGCTGCGGTGGTTATCCTGCTGCCCTTTGTGGATGTGGAGAAGTATCTGCCGGAAATCAACACAGAGCTGCTGGATCGAAAAAAGCAGGCGGTGCTGGCCCGGGGCGAAGTGTGGGTTGACCCTGAGGAGCAGCAGCTGCTGGAAGACGAGGAAGCCGAACGGATCCACGAGGAACACAGAATTGAGGATCTGAAGGCTCGGTGCGCGAAAAAAGGACTGGACTTTGACACAGAAAACGCCAAATATCTGGCGAAACAGGCGAAGAAAGCAGCGAAAAAGAAAAAATAAGGAGTGATCGGTCATGCTGGAGATCCGGGACATCCATATAGACGGCAAAGCTGACAACAGAACAGATCATTTGGAGCCGGAGCTTGCGTTTGCTTTGGAAAGTGATGTTCCCGGAACCAGCTTGGCAGAAGCCTCAGTAACCGTCTGCGGTCAAACATTTGACTGCGGAAACAGCCAGACCGGGTTTCCGTTAAAGGGTCTTGCCTTGCAGCCCTTTACGGAATATCCGGTGGGGATACAAGTCCGGGATAACCACGGACAGGAAGCCGCCGCAGCGGCTTCCTTCCGAACCGGACGGCTGAAGCTTCCCTGGAAGGCATCTTGGATAACGGATAAGGATTACAGCTTCGGCAAAAAACAGTCTCCCGTTCCCATGACCTTCCGCAAGTGCTTTCCCATTGAAAAGCCGATCCGGCGGGCGTACATCACAGCCACGGCCATCGGTATTTACGAGTTGAAGCTGAATGGCGAAAAAGTCGGAAACAGTTATTTCGCCCCCGGCTTCACCAGCTACAAAAAGAATCTGCAATACCAGTTTTATGATGTGACGGAACAGCTCGCCTGCTCCAATACCCTTATCGCCGTTGTCGCGGGCGGATGGGCGGTCGGGCGTTTTACATACGAGAATAAAAACAAGATCACCGCACCCCGGCAGGCCTTCCTGCTGGAGTTGTTTATAGAGTATGCCGACGGTACAGCGGAAAGGATCATCACCGACAGCCGCTGGGAGGTCACGCTTCAGGGCAATTACCGCAAAGCCTGTTTGTATGACGGGGAAACTTACGACGCCTCCGCTGATCTGAAAGCAGTCAGCTGGAAACGCGCGGATGCCGTGCGGCTTCCGTTCCGCCCGGAGATCGCGCTGGAAAACAGCCGTGTTATCTGCCGGGAAATTCTGCATCCCGTTTCCCATTTTGAAAACGGCGATGGGGAAACGATCTATGATTTCGGTCAGAATTTTGCCGGAGTCGTGGAGCTGGAGCTGGAGGGGCAGCGGGGACAGACCATTACCGTCCGTCATGCAGAGGTGCTGGACGGGGACAATCTATACACAGCGTCCCTACGAACGGCCAAAGCAGAACTCTGCTACATATGCAAAGACGGAAAACAGGTCTATTCTCCCCGGTTTACTTATATGGGGTTTCGCTACATTGCTGTTCGGGGCATAGACCCGGAGCTGCTTCGTGTGCGGGCGCTGGCGCTGTCCTCCGACTACGAGGAAACCGGTAGCTTCTCCTGCTCGGATGAACGGATTAACCATCTGCAAAGCAACATCCGGTGGAGCGGACGCTCCAATTTTGTGGACATCCCCACAGATTGCCCTCAGCGCGATGAGCGGCAGGGCTGGACGGGGGACATGGCAGTGTTTGCCAATACTGCGTGTTATAACTTCAATCTGAGCCGCTTTTTGGAAAAGTGGCTTCTGGATATGCGTTTAGAGCAGAGCTGGGGCGGTGGAATTCCCACAGTGGTACCGATCCATGGCTGTTCGACCCCGGTAGTGGCGACCGCCTGCTGGGGCGACAGCTGTATCCTTGTTCCCTGGGCAGAATATCGGGCCCGGGGGAATCTGGAGCTTCTCCAGCGGCATTATCCCTGCATGAAGCGATACATGAAAGCGGTAAAATTCTGGGCATCTCTCTCCGGGTTCGGACAGAGGAAGTATATCTGGAAGTGGCTCTTTCAGTTCGGCGACTGGTGTGCTCCGGAGGGGTATGTCAGGGACTGGATGGCAAAGGGTAAATGGGTTGCCACGGCATACTATGCCAATTCCTGCGCAATCATGGCCGAGATCGCCGGACTTTTGGGAGAAACGAAAGATGCAGCGCACTATGCCGAATTGCGCAGAAGCATCTGCGGCGCGTTTCGCGCCGTCCTCACGGACGGCAGAGGAACGCTGAAAAAGGAGTTTCAGACCGGCTATGTGCTTCCCCTGTATTTCGGCATGGAGCAGGGGGAAAACCGGGAAACCATGGCAGTCAACCTCAACCGTCTGGTGGCGGAAAAGGGTTTCCATCTGAATACCGGCTTTACCGGCACGCCCTATCTCCTGTTTGCACTGGCGGATAACGGGTATGTGGATACCGCCTATCGCGTGCTGATGCAGGACACCTGCCCATCATGGCTTTACTGCGTCAGAATGGGCGCAACGACGTTCTGGGAGCAATGGAACACCATTACACCGGATGGAAAGGTGCGCGACCCCTCCATGAATCATTATGCCTATGGCGCGGTGGGAGATTTCCTGTATCGCCGCGTACTGGGACTGGAACCCACCGAGGGCGGCTACCGGCATTTCCGGGTAAAGCCGGTACCCGGCGGCGGAATAACATGGGCGCAGGGCAGCGTCCGAACACCCTACGGTGAAATTTCCCTCCGCTGGGAGCAGACGGAGGACAACTTCCGGGTGACGCTGGACATCCCGGTTTCGACAACCTGCACGCTAACCCTTCCTGATGGAGAGACAATCGAGCAATTGAGCGGTCATCACACGATCTCGGCCGCACGGAGAAAGGATGAAACAACATGAAATTTCAGCTTCTTGGCGCTTCTTCGCCGGAGGAATCTGTAAGAGAGCGGGCGCACAGAGCCATTGCCCGCGGAGCCGCGGCGGAGGGCATCGTGCTGCTGGAGAATAACGGCGTGCTGCCGATGCAGCCGCAGAAGATCGCGCTTTACGGCGCGGGCAGCCGCATGACCGTCAAGGGCGGCAGCGGCAGCGGCGACGTTCATGAGCGCTACAGCGTGACCATTGAGGAAGGCCTGAAAAACGCCGGATTTGCATTTCCGACGACGCTGTGGATGGATCGTTTCCAGGAAAAATACGAGGCGGATATTGCAGCATGGCGGCAGGGTCTTGAGAAACAGGTTCAGAAATACAGTCCGGTGCAGACCATGCAGATGTTCATTTTCATCGGAGAGCATCCCATTCCATACCCTGCCTGCACGCCGGTGCTGGCGGATGAACTAACGGATGAAACAGACACTGCCATTTATGTCCTTTCCCGGCAGGCGGGAGAAGGAAAGGATCGCAGAGTGGAAAAGGGCGACTATCTCCTGTCCAATGCAGAAACCGAAAGCCTGCGGCTGCTGCGGAAACACTACAAGAAGCTGATGTTGATCCTCAACTGCGGCGGCGTGATGGATCTGTCCATTCTGGACGAGATCCCAATGGATGCAGTGCTGTTTTTCGGACAGGGGGGCATGGAGGGCGGCAATGCGCTGGCGGACATCCTGACCGGAAAAACCTGCCCCAGCGGCTGCCTGACAGACACATGGGCGATCCGCTATGACGACTATCCCAGCGCCGATACCTTCAGCCACCGCAACAGCGATCTGGAAAACGAGGAATACGCCGAGGATATCTATGTTGGCTATCGCTGGTTTGATAAGCAGGGCGTGAAGCCCCGCTATCCCTTCGGCTACGGCTTGAGCTACACGGACTTTTCTGCGGAAATGAACAGCGTGACCCAGTCCGGCGTGGAGCTTACCGTAACCAATACCGGCGGGATCTCTGGGAAAAAGGTGCTGCAAATCTATGTATCCAAGCCGGAGGGCGCACTGGAGCATGAGGTCAGAGCCTTGGCTGGTTTTGCGAAAACCGAGTGCTTGGGGCCGGGGCAGCGGCAGACCCTGTCTATCCCTTTCCGTTTGGAGGATATTGCTTCCTTTGATGAATCCCGCTCCGTCTTTGTGCTGGAAGCCGGGGAGTATCGGGTCAAGCTAAATGATACGGCGGCGGGCAGCTTCTGCGTGGAAGCGGAACGGGTGCTGGAAACGGTAGAGTCCATCGGCACAAAATCCGGAAAACCGGTTTCTCAGACGGTATCTCCCAAGGCGGCGGCTGTGCTGAAGCAGCTGGGCGATCGGGACAAGATTCGGCTGGTAGTGGGCGGCGGCTATGACATTCGGTGCTATAATAATGTCATGGGCGCGGCAGGGCGAACCTGTACCAAGCTTTTGAAAAAAGGCATTCCCAACATTGCTATGTCCGATGGCCCTGCCGGACTGAACGTCAACCAGTTGAGCACCCTGACGCGCAATGCCGTTCCCCGGTATCCGGAGGGGCTTCCCAAGGACTGGCAGTGGGGATGGCTGGCGAAGGCGAACCCCTTCCTCCGGAAGATCCCGGGAAAAGGGAAAACGGTCTACCGCTATATGACCGCATGGCCCAGCGAAACTGTACAGGCGCAGACATGGAACACGGAACTTTTGGAGGAGATCGGCAAAGCAGTTGGCCGGGAGATGCTGGAGATCGGCGTGTCCGTCTGGCTGGCGCCGGGGCTCAATATTCACCGCAATCCCCTGTGCGGCAGAAATTTTGAATACTATTCCGAAGATCCCGTCGTGTCCGGCAAAATGGCGGCAGCCGTTACTCGGGGTGTTCAGAGCGTGGGCGGTGTAGGCGTCTCCCAGAAGCACTTCTGCTGCAACAATCAGGAGGATAACCGCATGGAGGTCTCCGCCAATGTGTCGCAGCGGGCGCTGCGGGAGATCTATCTGCGGGCGTTCCGCATTGCCGTCACCGAGGGAAAGCCGTGGACGGTGATGTCCAGCTATAACCGCGTGAACGGAAAGCATGTGTGCAACACCTATGACCTGCTGACGCGGGTGCTGCGGCAGGAGTGGGGCTTCGAGGGACTTGTGATGAGCGACTGGAACGCCACCGAGCAGTGCTCCTACGCGGAAGCGATCAACGCCGGAAACGACCTCATCATGCCCGGCACGGCTGCCATTTCCAAAAAACTGGAGGAAGAATTGAAAACGGGCAGGCTGAACCGGGAGGCACTGAATATCTCCGCCGGACGGGTGCTGGAGCTGGTTTTCAAGAGCGAGGCGTGCAAAGCATACAGATAGGAGATTTTTATGAACCCCATTTTACCGCTTACGGAATATGTTCCGGACGGAGAACCCCATGTGTTCGGGTCGCGGGTGTACCTTTACGGTTCCCATGACAAGGCAAACTCCGACCGCTTCTGCGTGCAGGACTATACGGTATGGTCTGCCCCTGTACATGACCTTTCAGACTGGAAATGCCACGGCGTGACCTACCGGAAGGATCAGGATCCCCGGTCAAAGCCCGGAAAGCTGGTAGATTACTACGCCCCGGACTGCGTGCGGGGAAACGATGGACGGTATTATCTGTACTACTGTGCCATGGGGCCCAATACGAAGAATTTCGGTCCCATGTCCGTGGCGGTATCCGATGACCCCGGCGGTCCATTTGAATACCTGGGAGATATTCAATACCCGGATGGAACGCCTGTGCTGAAATACCTGACCAACGACCCGGCTGTCTTGCATGATGATGGCCGTATCTGGCTGTACTATGGTTGGGGACTGGCACGGGATTTCCGAAGCAGGGTGTTTGCGCCAATTTATAATTGGGTACAGAGCAAGCTGTTCGGGCGGAGTATTTCGGAGATCAAAGCGACAAAGCCCAGCATTCTTTCCTGCGCTGTTGTGGAGTTGGAAGCGGATATGATGACCGCAAAAACGGAGCCGAAAGCGGTACTGGACAGCAAAACCACCGCCCCTAAGAACAGCGCGCTTTACCATCACGCCTTCTATGAAGCACCGTCTATTCGCAAGATCGGAGATACCTATTATCTGGTTTATTCCTCCGGCGAGAACAACGAGCTGGCTTATGCTACCAGCCGTTACCCGGACAGAGATTTTGTTTACCGTGGTGTGATCATTTCCAATTCCGATCTGGGTTACAAGGGAAATACCGTGCCCAAAGCCCCTGCCGGCACCATTCACGGCGGCATTGAGAATATCAATGGGCAGTGGTATGTGTTTTATCACCGCTGTACTAACAATTCGGATTATTCCCGGCAGGCCTGCGCCGAACCCATCACAATCCTGCCTGACGGAAGCATCCCGCAGGTGGAGATCACGACACAAGGACTTAGCGGCAGACCCATTCCCGCAGCAGGCAGCTTTCCTGCCGCGATCTGCTGCAATCTGACCACCGGAAAGAAAATGAAGCTGGGATTGGGCGACCCCCAGACAAAACCCAGAGTTACGGAAGAAAATGGAGAAGTGTTCGTTGCGGGCATAGCTTCGGGAACGGAGCTTGGCTATAAATACTTCCGCTTCTCTGGCGGGCAAGTTCTGAATATTCTGTGCCGTGGAAATGCAGAAGGAACATGGGAAGTGCGTACCCAATCGGAACGGTTGGGAGAGATACCGGTGCTTCCCAGCCGGGATTGGACGGAAGCAAAAGCAGGGATCCCATTCCCGCCGGGTGACCATATGCTGTGCCTTCGTTACCATGGAAAAGGGACTTTGGACGTAAAGACAATCGGATTTGCGAGCATGTAGAGGGTCTGACCGGAAACCGTCAACACGCCCAAACAGCGGGTCTTTTTACCTGCTGTTGGCCATATTCCCGTTTTCAGATAAGCCCTAAATCAAGGAGAACAGAATAATGGCGAGAAACAGTAAATTTTCAAAGAACACCCTGTTCTATCAGGTCTTTCACAGCCCTGAATTTGCAGATTATCAAGAAGCGCTTTATCCGTCCCGAATGATTCGCTCCCTTTTGCAGATATATCCTCTTCGAGCATCCCGATGGCTGCTCGGTCTGGATACAACGGTACTGGTGGACACGCTGAATTGCCTTTCGGACAGAATCCGGCAGAAAACGGAGTTCTATGTTCCGTTAGGCGAAAGTAGCGGCGTCTATCCGTTTGTAATTGGTGGAAGAAAGCCCTTCGTTCTGCTGATTCCGGGCGGTGCATATGCGGAGGTTTGCACCCTGAACGAGGGGTTCATGATGGCTTTGGCGCTTAACCGGATGGGATGGAATGCCTTTGTCTGCAAGTATCGGGTCGGGAAAGAGGCGCATTTCCCCAACCCGCAGGACGATGTGGCGGACTGCCTGCAATGGATTTTTCAGAATGCAGCGCAAATGGAAGTCAACACCGAGGACTATGCAGTCTGCGGCTTTTCGGCCGGTGGACATCTGGCGGCAAGCTGGGGAGCAAAGGCTCTGGGATACCGGAAATACGCCCTGCCGCGGCCTAAGACAATCATCCTGGCATATCCTGTCATTACCATGGGCAGGAAAACCCATAATCTCAGCAGGAAAAACCTGCTGGGAGACAGGCAGGATGACCCGGAGTACCAGCGGCTGTATTCCATAGAAAACCAGGTCGACGCAGAGTATCCGGATACATTTCTCTGGGCTTGCGAGGCTGACAAGTGCGTTCCCTTTGAGAATACACGCCTGATGGCAGAGGCGCTGAGGAAAAGCGGCTGCCGTGTGGAGGTGCGTTCCTACAAAGGAACGGCGCACGGTTGGGGGCTGGCGGCAGGTACGCCTGCAAATGGCTGGCTTACACAGGCGATCGACTTTTGGCAGTCGTGATTTTATACAGCAGAAGGGAGAAAAATATGGGATTTTCAAAGGATTTCCTCTGGGGTGCGGCGGCTGCCTCCGCCCAGATCGAGGGCGGCTGGAAAGATGGCGACAGAACCCCCAGTATCTGGGATATGGCGACAAAAAAGCAGGTAAAGCACGGCGAAACCTGCCATACTGCCTGCGACCACTATCATCGCTGGAAAGAAGACGTGGCGCTGATGAAAGAAATGGGACTCAAATCCTACCGCTTTTCCATCAGCTGGTCCCGGGTGATTCCCGAGGAGGGCAAGGTGAACCCAGAAGGACTGAAGTTCTATTCCGATCTGGTGGACGAGCTGATTGCAAACGGCATCGAGCCGCTGGTGACGATTTTCCATTGGGATCTGCCCATGTGGGTCTACAAAAAAGGCGGCTGGCTGTCGGAGGGCATCGTCCCGCTGTTCCGGGAGTATACCAAGGTGGTGGTGGAAGCGCTGTCCGACCGGGTAAAATGGTGGATGACCATCAACGAGCCGGGCTGCTTCATCATGAACGGCTATATGCAGGGCGCCCATGCCCCCTTCAAGCATGATTATCTGGCGCTGTCCAGGCTGAGCCGGAACTGTATGCTTGCCCACGCCGCGTCGGTCAAAGCCATCCGGCAGTATGCAAAGCAGCCGGTGAAAGTCGGTATTGCATTTTCTACCGGCACCTGGGTTCCGGAAAATGAAACGCCGGCAGAAATCGAAAAGGCAAGAAAGCTTAGCGTGGAGGAGGGCAACGGCCTCATGGGCAACCGCTGGTGGATGGATCCCATGCTGGCAGGCAAACCCGTCCGGGCTTACGGCATTTATGCCTCTCACGAAAGGGATATGGCGGAAATCGCACAGCCTTTGGATTTTATCGGCCTGAATATCTATACCTCCTTTAACTACGCCGACTGGGGCAGCAATCAGCGTCCCGCGCCCGGCACGCCCAGAAATGCCCTGGGCTGGGTCATTGACGAGCGGTGTATGTACTGGAACGTGCGCTTCATCTATGAAAGATACAAACTGCCCATTATGATTACGGAAAACGGCCTTGCCGCTCACGATATGGTCAGTCTGGACGGGAAAGTCCACGATCCCAAGCGCACCGATTTTATGAAGCGGTACTTAGGCCAGCTCAAGCGGGCGGCCAATGAGGGAATTCCCCTGTTGGGCTATCAGCACTGGTCCGTGATGGATAACTTTGAGTGGGCGGAGGGCTACGATCCCCGGTTCGGGCTTGTGTATGTGGATTTCACCACGGGAAAACGGATCATCAAGGATTCTGCCTGGGAGTACAAGCGCATCATTGAAACCAACGGAGCGAAGCTGTAACCATTTTGTGAGGAACTGACGTGACGCAAGTAAAGAGATACGACATTTTTGACATTCGCCTGCAAGCCAAAGCAGGAAAGCCATTTGATACCCCTTTGAAAGCGCACCTTGCCGCACCGGATGGAACAAGAATTACGGTATGGGGATTCTATGACGGCGGCGACAGGTTTCTTATTCGTTTTATGCCGGAGCAAGAGGGCAACTATACCTACGAAACCCTCAGCCCAGTGCCCGCTATGCATGGGATAACCGGTTCTTTCCAGTGCACTGGTGTGGACGGTCATGGCAAAGTAATGCCGGACGGATTGTACCTGAAGCACGCCGATGGGACCCGGCATTTCAGCGCAGGAACGACCTGCTATGCGTGGATCTACCAGCCGCAAGCCGTCCGGGCGGATACGATCGCCGAGCTTGAGAAGGGATACTTCAACAAGCTCCGGATGTGCGTATTTCCCAAGTGGTACCTTTACAACGAGGAACAGCCGGAGCTTTTCCCCCTTCGCCGGAGAACCGGGGCACTTTGATTTTGATACGCCCAATGTAAAGCTGTTTCAGCGGCTGGACGAGGCTGTCGCCCGGCTGCGGGAACTGGAGATTCAGGCGGATATCATTCTGTTTCATCCCTATGATGCAGATAACTGGGGCTTTTCCCACATGTGCAGGGTGCAGGACGAGAAGTATATCCGCTATGTGACGGCACGGTTGGGCGCGTTCTCCAACGTCTGGTGGAGCGCTGCCAATGAGTACAACCTGTTTCGCAGCGGCTACAAGGCAAAGAAAAGCGGATGGCAGCGCATTTTACGCTGCATCCGCGAGAACGACCCATATTGACATATGCTGGGGATCCATCAGTGCCTGAAGCACTACGATCATCGGGATAAGAATCTGACGCATTGCTCGTTGCAGCGTACCGGAATGTATGTGTCAACGGAATTGACCGGCGAAATGCAGGCAAGGTACAAAAAGCCGGTAGTCTGGGACGAGATCAATTATGAGGGCGACATCAAGCCCACATTCGGCAACTGCACGCCGCAGGAGCTGGTACGTCACTTTTGGGAGGCAGCCGTGCGCGCCGGCTTCGCAGGGCACGGAGAAACATACACAGATCCGGACAACATCCTCTGGTGGGCAAAAGGCGGCAGATTGCACGGGGAAAGTCCTGCGCGGATCCGCTTTCTGAAAGAAATCATGGCGGACTACGGCAACCCAAGACTCACCTGCTGTCAAAGCGGAGAGCAGCTGCCAGTCGGAATGGAGGAAGACGAACTATTCGTCTGGTACTTCGGCAGTACCCAGAGCGCGGCGCAGGATATCGTGCTGCCCAGCCGCCACGGTTATCAGATAGAGATTGTCGATACATGGAGCATGGAGCGGCGGATCCTGGACGGGGAATATCAGGGCGTTTGCGAAGTGCCGTTGGAAGGGAAACCCTATATGGCGGTGTTTGCCCGAAAAATCCGCGCCACCCCGCTGCCGGAGAAATTCGATCCGGACTGCCTCCTGCGGGATCTCAGACATTATCCCGGCGGAAAAATATCTACCGACTGCTTACAAAAACGCCCCTTCTGGGCGGCAATACCTTTGTCCTGTATGATTCCCTTCGCCATTTGCAGACCATGGCAGGGGACGTTGTAACAGAGCTGATGATCGAGGAGCTTTGCGGTTATGCCAACGACGGAAAATTGCTGCACCATCTGTTCGGAATGCTGAAAAAGGAGTAATACCATGAAAATACAGATCGGCCGAAACGGAAAAACCATTCCTACCGATGATTCCTGGCAGTTTGGCATCGGCAATGACCACGCCTGCCAGATGCTCCGTGCGGACGTCTGCGAGCACGTCAAGCTGGCGCATGATGAGCTGGGGATCCGCTATATTCGCTTCCATGGAATTTTTGACGATGATCTGCTGGTGATCCAGCGGCTGACGGACTACTTTAACTTCGCGGCCATGCCATGGGCCGGGAAGGTTCAGGAGCTGAGCTTCCGGCAGATCGCCAACGTATTTGACAATGTGTTGAAGTGCGGCATGAAGCCCTTTGTGGAGCTGTCCTTCATGCCCAGCGCCATTGCGAAAGGGAAAAAAGTCGGCCTCCGCTACCGCAATCACATCGATATACCGAAGCATATGGCGCGCTGGTGCGATCTGGTCGAAAAATTCATCCGCTTTCTGCTGGAGCGATACGGAAAAGAGGAAGTGGAAAGCTGGTATTTTGAAGTATGGAACGAGCCGGATCTTCCGATCTTCTTCCACGGAAAGCAGCAGGACTATTTTGAGCTGTACGCCGCGACGGCCAGAACCATAAAAAATGTAGACGCCGCGCTTCGAGTGGGCGGACCGTCCACGAGTGCCTGCCGGTGGGTGGGTGCGTTCAAGTCCTATTGTGAGAAAAACGACGTTCCCTTTGACTTTTTGACGACCCATCACTATCCCGGCGACGGCTTCGGCAATTCCTTTGGCGTAAAGGATGCCTTTAAGATGATGAAGATCACCCATGACAACGCGAAAAACGGCGTTGATCTGGGCGATACCCTGACGGAGTATTTCTTTAAGCCGGACATTTACAAGACGTGGACAAAGGGGATACTCCGCAAGCTGGACGAAACGGCCAGACAGAAGGCCGGGGATACGCCCCTGTTCATGACCGAATGGAACTCCATGGCCGTATACAGCGCGCCTGTCCACGATGAAAAATACTCTGCCGCATTCCTCGTGAAAAGCGTCATGGATCTGAAGGGCATTATGGACGCCTATATGTTCTGGTGCTGCTCGGATGTTTTTGAGGAGCTTTTCATTCTGGGCAAGCCCTTCCACGGAAGCTACGGCATCGTGAACAATGACGGTATTCCCAAGCCGAACTTCTGGGGATTCAAGCTGCTGAGCCAGCTGTATCCCGAACGGCTGGATCTGCCCGTTACCAACGATGCCGTGGAGTATTCTGTGTTTGTGGACGGGGAGAAAACCCAGATCCTCCTGTATGCGCAGGACTTCGACTATGCGAAGCATGACACCACCGAATTGGAGATCACGATCAATACATCTGCCCGTTCCGTAACAAAACAGGTCATCGATGACAACCATTGCAATCCCAAGGCCGAGTGGCTGAAGCTGGGAAAGCCCGACCTGCTTACGCCTGCACAGGTAAAGATGATCAAAGAGAGTACCAGAC
>ERZ780195.1277-NODE-1277-length-21375-cov-4.509146_pt1 | contig 21375 bp, 18 predicted proteins | sample MGYA00511017_ERZ780195 | MGnify/ENA primary metagenome ERZ780195 (study PRJEB29588, sample SAMEA2159974) | human gut metagenome | biome: human gut; feature: human-associated habitat; material: faeces | place: Denmark | collected 2008/2010 ...
CTGGATTTCCCGGTGCTGGCCGACTATGGCTTCCTGCTGCTGGAGGGAAGGGCGGCCTATCTGACGCATGGGCATGTGATCAACAAGGCGCATCCGCTGTCGTTCCAAAAGGGCGATATCCTGCTGCACGGGCATACGCATATCCCCGCGTGTGAGGACTGCGGCGATTTTACCTATCTCAATCCCGGCTCGGTCTCCATCCCGAAAAACGGCTCCGCACATGGCTATATGACGCTGGAGGATGGCGTTTTCGAATGGAAAACGCTCTCCGGCGGGGTCTATCACACACTGACACTGTAACATTTTTTTGCAAACTGATGCCCCCGGCGAGAGCCGCCGGGGGCTGGTTTTACGGTTCCAGAAGCCTGCGGGCCTGCGTGAAAAATTCTTCGCGGGAAAACAGGACGTTGAGCGCCTGCAGCAGCGCGTTTGCGCTCATGTGCGCGGGCAGACTGAGCGCCTTTAAAAGCGCGGCGCGCTTTTTTGCGCTTTCAGGCAAACTTAAAGCGAGATTTTCGATATATTCGTCGGACAGAACAACCGGCTGCAAATCGGGTTCGGTGAAATAGCGATAGTCGTCCATATCCTCTTTGCCGCGCATTACGTAACCTTCGCCTTTTACGTCGTCCCAGCGACGCGTTTCACGGTATATTTTACCGCCGTGTTCAAGCACGTCTGTCTGACGTTTCGCTTCGTATTCGCACGAACGTCTGACCGCGGAAAACGAGTTGAGATTTTTGGTTTCGGTGCGCTCGCCGATATTTTCGTCTTTTTTTGCTACCGACAGATTGACGTCCACGCGCAGCGATCCTTCCTGCATTTTCACGTCGGACACTCCCGAATAGCTTATTTCGCGCTTTAATTCTTCCAGAAAAGCAACCGTTTCCTCGGGAGAATGAAGATCGGGTTCGGTGACTATTTCGATAAGCGGAACGCCGCACCCCTGCGCCGCCGCGACGGCATCGGCATCCTCGCGCATTCCTATCTCGTCGCAGACAATGACCTCCGCGCCGAGCGTGCGTGCGGCGGTGCCGATGCCGTGCGCCTTCGGATAGCCGGAAAGAATGTCGATGCAAAGCCCGGCTTCCGAAAGCCCGCAGGCAAGCTCGCCGCGCTCGTCCACAACGGCGACGCGGAGTCCGCGGCAGCTCACCGTGCGAATGAGATCGCGCAGCAGCGTCGTCTTTCCGGAGCCGTTAATGCCTACAAGGCCAATACGGTCGCCTTTCTGCACTTCAAATGTAATATCCTGAATGATCACATCGGTGCCGAACATCTTTTTTATGTTGTTCACCGTAAGTATTGCCATAGTTGTTCTCCTCGGTTCATATTCCGTTTTATTATACCGAAAGATAGTCTTCAAATCAAGCAAAAACCGGGACAAAATCACGCCCTGCGGGCGAAAATCGCAGAGATTTGACGTTTCTTTCCGATTTTAAGGTCAAAATAGAAAAAAGTATACGGTTTCGCTTGATTTTTCCCCGAAAACTGTTGTATAATAACACTACTTTAAGAGACAGATTTGGTGTGTTAGAACTTTGGAGGGTTTTCCATGAAATGTCCCTATTGCGGTGCTGAGGAATCCAAGGTGATCGACTCGCGCCCTACCGAAGACAGTGAGCGCATCCGCCGCCGCCGGGAATGTCTGAGCTGCCATATGCGCTTCACGACCTACGAGGTGGTGGAAACAGTCCCGCTCGTGGTCATCAAAAAGGACAACTCCCGGGAGCCGTTTGACCGGCAGAAGCTGCTCAATGCCATGCTGCGGGCCTGCGCCAAGCGCCCCGTGAGCTACGAGGCCATTGAGCGCGCGGTCACCAGCATCGAGCAGACCCTGCTCAGTTCCTACGACCGCGAGATCCCCAGTGTGCGCATCGGGGAGCTGACCATGCAGGAACTGAAAAAGATCGACGAGGTGGCCTATGTCCGCTTTGCCTCGGTCTACCGGCAGTTTGCCGACGTGGAGAGCTTTTTCAATGAACTGAAAAAACTCATGGGCGACCGGAAGGACGCACAGTAACCCGTAATTTGCAAAGCACCGCTTTCTCTGTACAGCAGCAGGGAAGCGGTGCTTTTTGTGTTTACACAAACCGCCGGGCCAGCCATTGCAGTGTTTCCACCTGTACCTGTGCCCGGCGCAGCTCCCCAAAGGCTTCTTCGGGGGCGTTCTGCTCCAGGTGCCCGTCGGCGGTGCGCAGGGCCGCTTCCAGCTCGGTAAAATCCTCCGTGCGCAGCAGATGGTTCATCTTTTCCCGCATCCGGTCACACCGGTCGGCCCCGCGAGCCAGTGCCTGCCGGGCGGTAGGTAGGTCACTGTTGCGAATGGCCTCAATGGCACAGTCCAGGTCGGTGGAAATGTCATCGGCAAAGCGCTGTACCTGAAAGCTGCTGTAAAAGGCGGTGGCCAGCAAAGCGGCCACGATGGCAAAGCAGGCGTAGATCCGTTTCATTTCCGGCCCTCATGCACCGTAGCGCGGCGCTCCTTTTTCAAAAGAAAATAGTCCTCGGTCTCATTGCCGACAAGAAGCAGGATTTCCTGCGGCAGCAGGGTATTGGCCTGCGCTGTGCGTTCCAGCCAGGCACGGTCTTTGCCGCACCAGTGCAGGTTGTCCTCGAGCACCTGCCCATCCAGCACAAAGGGGATGGTTGCGTGGCAGTGCTCCACCCGCAGCTGCAGATCGGACAGCCGCGCAGGTTCCTTTTCCGGCCGCAATGCCACCGAAAGAGTCCCGTTCGTCTCAATGACCGCGTAGGATACATCCCGCGGATCAAAGACGTCCTTGCCGCGCAGCGCTTCCATCAGGTCGGCCACCGTCAGGCGCAGGGTGCGCAGGGCGTTTTGATCGATCTCTCCGTTCAGGATCACGGTTTTGGGCCGCCCGGACAACAGGTTGAAGAATTTCTGGCTGCGGAAGCTCAGCGCGGAGCCCAGCAGTTCCAGCGCAGCAATGAGAAACAGTGGGATCAGGCTGGCCGTCACCGGAACATCCTCCGATTCAATGGAGATGGACGCCAGATTGGAGATCAGGATGGTGGACACCAGCTCTTCGGGCTGCAGTTCCCCCAGCTGACGCTTGCCCATCAGCCGCATGGCAAACAGCACGCACAGGTAGATCAAAATCGTGCGGAAGATCAACAACTTCATCGTGGAAACCTCCTGTCGGCACCCGCCGGTATGGAACCGGCTCCGGGCGGGCATACTGCTGTGCAAAGGAGTGGATGTTGTGTGCAGCAGTTGTCGTTGCATCTGGCCGAAAATCTGGCAGAGCTGGACGCCCGGTTCGGTGCCTCTGCGGATTATTATGCCAAGGAAATCATGATTTATCATTGCCGGGGCTGCATTGTGCTGTTTGACGGCATGGCCAGTCTGGATTCACTGTGGGAGCTGCTGTTGGACGCGGCCAGTCGGCAGGCGCTGCAGCAGCCCTGCCCATGCACCGGGCAGGAAGTGTATGAGCACATCCTGCATGGTTCCGCTTCCCCGGCCGAGAGCACCCCGGTGGAGGATCTGCCGGATCTTGTCAAGCGGTTAACGGCAGGCATGGCTGTGCTGCTGCTGGATGGCTGCGCGAAAGGCATTGCTTTTTCGGTGCAGGCCCTCAAGTACCGCTCGGTGGACGAGCCGGAAGGAGAGGGCAACCTGCGCGGCTCGCGGGAGGGCTTTGCCGACCTGCTGCGGGTGAATCTGAGCCTGCTGCGCCGTCTGGTCCGTACCGATGATCTGGTGTTGGAGGTGGCGCAGGCCGACACCGCCGCAGGGACAGAGTACGCTATTTGCTACTGCAGGGGCAAAGCAGACCCTGCCATGGTGCGACAGGTGCGGCAGACCCTTGCCGCTGCAAAGCCGGAGCTGCTGCTGGACAGCAGCTATTTTGTACCGTGGCTTCTGCCCAGCCGGGCACGGCTGTTCACTCCGGTCAGCTACACCCAGCGCCCGGCGGCGGCTTCGGCCAAACTGTGCGAGGGCCGCATTGTAGTGCTGGTCAACGGCAGCCCGTCGGCCATGGTGCTGCCGGCACTTTTCTGCGAAAACTTTGAATGCTTGGACGACTACGCGTCCACTGCTGTGTTCGCCTCCTTCTTGCGGGTGCTGAACTATGCTTCCTTTTACCTCACGGTCTTTCTGCCGGGGGCGTTCGTTTGTCTGGCGGTCTATCTGCCGGAGCTGATCCCGCCCCAATTGCTGTATAAGATCGAAGCCGCCGAAAAGGCTACGCCGCTGCCCTTGTTTGCAGAAATGCTGCTGGTCATCCTGCTGCTGGAAGTTATCCGGGAGGCCGGGCTGCGGATGCCGCAGTCGCTGGGGCATTCGGTCAGTCTGGTGGCCGCCCTCATTCTGGGCGATGCCGCCATTGCCACCGGCCTGATGAGCACCCCGGTCATCTTTGTGGCCAGCATTACGTCCATTGCGGTGTTCGTCACGCCCGCTTTGTACGAACCGGCCACCCTGCTGCGCATCGGCGTAGTGGTGGCTGCGGGGCTTGCCGGGCCGGTGGGACTGGCCGGGGCTTTTTTTGTGCTGCTGCTCAGCCTGTCCGGCACCGGGATGCTGGGGGTGCCGTATCTTGCACAGCATCCGTTCCCGCAAAGCCCGCTGGCCGAGGACGGCGTCATCCGGCGCAACTATCGGCACCTGTCCCGCAAGGGGTTCAACATCTGGCAAAAACGGAGGCCCCGCGCATGAATAAAACGCAGGACAAATTTTCATTGCCGGCAGTGACCCTCAGCATCTTTGCCGCGGCGGCGGCAGAGCGTCTGCCGGTATGCAGTTCGTCCCGGGCACTCCTCTGGCAGGAGGTGCTGGCTGCAGTACTGCTGATGATACTTTCTGCTTTGGCCAGTCGGTTTTGGCAGTCCGGCCCGCCAAAGTCTGCCGCCTGGGCAGCTGCATTTTGCCTGCAGGTCTGGCTGGCGGTGGAACTGGCCGGAACATTCTGGAAGGCTCTGCAAGTCTGCAGGGAAGAGTTTTCTTCGCTGGCATTGCTGGGGTTTTTGCCGCTGCTGCTCTGGGCGGGCTGGCAGATGCCTGCCCGCGCATGGGGTGCCCCGGCGCAGGTGTTGTGGTGGTTTGTGGCGGTGGGAAGCGCGGTGTGTCTGCTGGGGCTGGCCCGGCAGATGCACTGGGCCGGGCTGTTTGCGCAGGCTGCGCCGCAGAGCACGGCATTCACCGTTCCGGTCTATGCGGAATACTTTGCGGTACCGCTGCTCTGCGGCCGGGAGGAGCGGCGTGGTGTCTGCCTGCCCATTCTCACAGCCCTTGTACAAACGACGGCAACGCTTGGCATGGCACTGGTGTTCGGTCGGACATACCCGGCGCGGGAATTGCTGCGTGCATGGAGCACCGGGACATTTTCCCGGCTGGACGCGGCGCTGCTGCTGGTCTGGCTGACCTGCGCAATTTTTCGCATCGGGGTGCTGTGCACGGCCATCCGGATGCTAGGGCAGGAGTACGCCATACAAAAGCGAAAGGAAGTGCGGCAATGAAGCAGCGGTGGGCCCGAATTCTGCTTTATGCGGTGCTTGTCGGTTGGTGCCTGCTGTTCCTGCGCTGTGAGACCACTGAAAAAAGTATGATACGGGTGGTTTATCTGGAACAGAAGGAACAGACCTGGTCGGTGGGGCTTTTGTATCAGTCACCGGAAGCGGCAGCCGACGCAGCCGATGCCTCAGCCGCACTGCGCATCGCCGATGGCCGAGGGCAGACATTGGAAACAGCCCTTGCCGCTGCCGAAGGAACTTTGCCGCAGACGGCCGATTACCGCCTGTGTGACTATTTGCTTTTCCCGGTGCAGACGGAGGATGCCGTGCTGGCAGCTTATGAGAATCTGGTGCTGGAACGCGGCTGCGGGCGCACAGCGGCCCGACTTTCCTGCACGGAATTTGATCTGGAAATACTCTTGCAGGCATGTGAAAAAACAGAGGCATTTCCCGACAAACTGCTGGACAAACTCAAAGCGGAATCGGCGGCAATGCCCCGGCTGTATGCACACGAGGAAAGCATGTTGCTTCCTGTGCTTTGCTTGCCCGAAGCACAGGAAGGGAAAGTGATGGTTTCTGGCAGCGGGGCCTTCCGCACCGGGAGCGGTGCGGTGCAGCGCCTGACAGAAAACGAGACAGAGGCGTTTCTTCTGCTGACGGGCACACCGGGCAAACGAACCTTCTGGCTGCAAGGAAAGCGTGTAGCCATCCGGCGGTGCACCGTCTCAGTTGCTCTCCGGAAGCAGACGGCCACCCTGCGTCTGGACTGCCAGACGGCCTACGGCACGCCGCAGCCGGATGCGGCACAGTGTCAACAGTTGGAAGAGCTTTGCCTTGGGGTGGTACGTTCCTGCTGGCAGCAGGGGACAGACCTGCTGCATCTGCGGGAGCACAGTCTGCTGCGCACAGGCTCTCCCGACGGGTTTGACCCAACAAAAAACGCCTGCCCGCAGCTGCAGGCAGACGTTGTATTTCTGGGTGCTTGAAAAATCAGGATGCCGTGGGGAAGGTGACCGTGATGGTCGTGCCGACGTCCACCTGACTTTCCAGCTTGATGCGGGCCCCGTGGATGAGGGCAATGTGCTTGACAATGGCCAGTCCCAGACCGGTGCCGCCGGTGGCCTTGCTGCGGCTCTTGTCCACCCGGTAGAAGCGCTCGAACACACTGCTCTGCGACTCGCGCGGGATGCCGATGCCGTTGTCGGTCACGGTCAGGCTGCAATGGCCGTCCCGGGTGCATGCTGTCACGATCTGCACCTTGCCGCCGGGGCGGTTGTAGCGGATGGCGTTGTCACACAGGTTCTGGCACAATTCATCCAACAGATTGCGGTTGCCCCGCACCGGTGCGCTCTCGCCCAGATAGGTCAGGGTGATGTAGGCGTGGCGGGCGTTCAGCTTCTGACGCTCCACACACTCCTTGACCACGTCCAGCAGGTCCACGACCTCCATTTCCGGCATGGAGGAGGTCTCGGAGGCGTTGTCCAGGCTGGACAGCTGCAGGATATCGTTCACCAGCTGGATCATCCGGCTGGCTTCGCCATGGATCTTCTGGGCAAAACCGGGCACATCCTCCGGCTTTGCGATGCCGGTCTCGATCAGTTCCGCATACCCGGAAATGCTGGTCAGCGGGGTCTTGAGCTCGTGGCTCACATTGGCGGTGAAATCCTGCCGCATCTTCTCGTTGTTTTCCCGCAGGATGCGGTCGGCATGGATGCTCTCGGCAAAGGGGATCAGTTCCTTGTACGGGACCTTATCCTGAATGTGGTCCAGATCCTCGGTCATGTTCAGCACCGGCTGCACAAGGGCGCGGGTGAGCAGGGTGGATAGGATCGCGGCAGCCAACATCAGGGCAACGCAGCTCAGCACGATGGCCGGCAGGGCTCCGTCGTAGACCGACCACACCGTTTCGGCGTCCTGCGCCACGCGCAGGATGTTGCCGCCGGGCAGCTGCACGGCATAATAATAGGTCTCATATCCCATGGTCTGGGAATCACGGATGTCCTTGCCGATGCTGCCCTGCAGCGCCTGCACGATCTCCGGACGGGTAAGATGGTTCTCCATGGGCTGATCGGTGGCAGACTCAAAGATCACGTCGCCGTCCGGGGAGATCAGCGTAATGCGCAGGTCGCCGGTCACAAAGAAAGAAAGCTGCTGCGGCTCGCTGGTCAGGTCATACCCGGCACGGATGAGATCGCTCTCTTTTTCCAGGTCATCCCAGGCCTGGGCGGTAAAAGCCCGGTGAAAGACAAAGATGCACAGTGCTGCGGTGAACAGCAGCCCCAGAAAGCCCATGAGGAACAGCCGGTAGCTGATCTTTTCTTCCATGCTGTGCGGCTTCATTCGTTTCCAGCCTCCTCGTCATTGGCCAGCTTGTAGCCCACCTTGCGGATGGTGCAGATGTAGCGTCCGGCATCGCCCAGCTTTTTGCGCAGGGTGCGGATGTGCATGTCCACGGTGCGGCTTTCCACCGAAATGTCGGTGCCCCACACCACCTGCAAAATCGTCTCGCGGGTCACCACAAGGTTGGTGTTCTCCAGCAGAAGGCGCAGCAGGCTGTATTCTTTGTAGGTCAGTTCGACAGGCTGGTTGTTCACCGTCACGCTGTGACGTGCATTGTCCAGCAGGATCTCATGGAAGCTGAGCACATTGGGCCGTTCCTCCGGAGCCGCCCGGCGCAGAGAAGCACGCACCCGGCTGAGGAACTCCATGATGCCGAACGGCTTGGAAATGTAGTCGTCGGCACCGCAGTCCAGCCCGCGCACGGTGTCCAGCTCGCTGGATTTGGCCGTGACCATGATGATGGGCAGCCGGTGCAGGGAAGGGGTGTTGCGCAGCTTTTTCAGGATGGAGAACCCATCCTCGCCGGGCAGCATCACGTCCAGGATCACAAGCTCCGGGGCTTCGGTGCGCATGGCCTGCCAGAACGGTTCGGAACTGGCAAAACTGGCCACTTCATAACCGTTGGACTGCAGGGCATACTGCTCCAGCTCACGGATGGCGTCATCATCTTCTACGATATAGATCATTTGTCAAATTCCTCCACAGATTGATTGTCCGGGAAGAGATACCGCTCCCGGTATTTGTCCAGTCGACGATGAAATTCTTCGCTCTCCTTGGTATCTTTGCCATGGCGCAGATCGTTGAGGTAAGCGTGGGTGTCAAAACTGTCCTGTGCTACCTCGATCTGGGCAACAGCCACATTGCTGCAGTGGTCGCACACACGCTCGTAGTTGGTCAGCAGATCGTCCAGCACAAAGCCGTACTCAATGGAGCAGCTGCCGGTCTGCAGGCGGGCGATGTGGTGTGCCTTGATGGCACGCACCAGCTCGTTGACCACAGCTTCCAGCGGCTCTACCTTGCTGGCCAGGTGCAGGTCTCCCTTGCGGAAGGCGTCGGTGGTGCGGCTCAGGATATCCTGCACGGCATCTTCCAGCACCTGCAGCTCCTCTTGTGCGTCCTTGGAAAATTCAATGTTCTTCTGGTGCATTTCCTCCGCGGATTCCAGCAGGTTGACCGAGTGGTCACTGATGCGCTCGAAATCGCTGATGGTGTGCAGCAGAGTATTCACGCTCTGGCTGTCGGCGTGGCTCAGCTCGCGGCCGGACAGCTTGACAAGGTAGGTGCCCAGAGCGTCCTCATAACGGTCCACGGTGCTTTCCTCGTCACGCACCTTCTGGGCCAGCTCGTCGTTCCACTGGTGGGTCAGGCTCATGGCCTGCACCACGCCCACGCGGGCCAGCTCTGCCATGTCAGCGGTGGCGCTGCGGGCGCGCTCCACGGCCACAGCCGGGGTGTTCAGCAGACGCTCATCCAGCAGGGCAAAGCTCTCTTTTTCCGGGGAATCCGGGATGGTGAGGATGGCCAGCTTTTCCAGCCCGTTGGCAAAAGGCAGCAGGATGAGGGTGGCCAGGATGTTGAAGGCGGAGTGCACCACGGCGATGCCCCAGGCTTCAATGGTGGAATCCACAAAGGCAAAGTGGCACACGGCGTTCAGACCGTAGAAACCAAACAGGAAGATGGTCACGCCGATGATGTTGAAGTACAGGTGCACCATGGCGGCCCGGCGGGCATTCTTGGTGGCACCCACCGAGGAGATCAGCGCCGTGACACAGGTGCCGATGTTCTGGCCCATGATGATTGGGATGGCACTGCCGTAGGTGATCACGCCGGTGGCGCTCAGTGCCTGCAGAATGCCCACACTAGCGCTGGAACTCTGGATGATGCCGGTGACCAGTGCGCCCACCAGCACACCAAGGATGGGGTTGGAGAAGCGGACGAACAGGCTGGTGAACCACTCTTCGCCCTGCAGCGGCAGCACTGCGTTGGACATGGTGGTCATGCCGGTCATCAGCACGGCAAAGCCGATGAGGATGGTGCCCGCACCTTTTTTCTTCTCACTCCTACACATATACAGCAAAATGCCGATAAATGCAAGCAAAGGACTGAAAGAAGTGGGTTTGAGCATCTTGATCAGCACACTGTCGCCCTGCAGACCCGAAAGGCTCAGGATCCAGCTGGTGACGGTGGTGCCCACGTTGCTGCCCATGATCACGCCGATGGCCTGATGCAGCTCCATGATGCCGCTGTTGACAAAACCGACCACCATGACGGTGGTGGCGCTGGAGCTCTGGATGATGGCCGTTACGCACAGACCCAGAAAGAAACCTTTGAGCGGGCTGTCGGTCAGCTTGCTCAGGATCTTCTGCAGCTGGCCGCCGGCCTGCTTTTCCAGCGCCTTGCCCATGATGTCCATGCCGAACAGGAACAGGGCCAGGCCGCCCAGCAGAGAAAAGACATTGAAAATAGTCATAAGGATTTTCCTCACTTTGATTTGACATGTTTTCTTCCGATTTTCAGTATAGTGGATGCATTGTAAAATCCGAAACCGAGCAAATGTAAAATCCATGTAAATGTAAAATCTTTTTGCATGAAGCCCGGACAGACCTCTTCGCAGCAGCGTGCCTTGGCCCGCAGGATAGAAAAAGATGGGAACAGGCGTTGTAATCGTCCGGATTTTTTACTATAATAAAAAAAGAAGGATGCCGGCGCACAGCCGGGCACAAGAACACAGGAGGAACAAGGATGGGTACGTTCAACGTCTCGCTCAAAACGCTGACCGAGCGCGTCAGCCTGGAGGTGGTCTATACCCCCAAAGAACTGGACCAGATCAATGTTGAGATCGCAGAGGTCAACCGTCCGGGTCTGTTTCTGGCCGGATACTATGACTATTTTGATAAACTCCGTCTGCAGATCATGGGTCTGGCAGAGATGAATTTTCTGTCCGGGCTCTCGGCCGAAAAGCGCTACGAGGCGCTGGAACAGCTGTTCCGCCAGCAGCCGCCGGCTGTTATCGTGGGCCGCAGCGAAGAGTTGGAACCGTTCCCGGAGATGCTGGAGTTGGCCAAAAAGCACAGCGTGGCGCTGCTGCGCTCCAACGAGACGACCTGCACCCTGATGGGCAGCCTGATCAGCGTGCTGAACCTGGAGCTGGCTCCCCGCATCACCCGGCACGGCGTGCTGGTGGAGGTGTACGGCGAGGGCATCCTGATCCTGGGCGACAGCGGCATCGGCAAGAGCGAGCTGGCCATTGAGCTGGTCAAGCGCGGGCACCGTCTGGTGGCCGACGATGCGGTAGAGCTGCGCAAGGTTTCCAACCGGCAGATCATGGGCACCGCTCCGGAGAATATCCGCCACTTCATTGAGCTGCGCGGCATTGGCATCGTCAATGTGGCCCGGGTGTTCGGTGTGGGTGCAGTCAAGTTGAGCGAGAGCCTGGACCTGGTGGTCCAGCTGGAAGCCTGGGACCCTACCAAGAATTACCAGCGTACGGGTCTGGAAAACGAATATTACGACATTCTGGGCGTCAGCATTCCCAGCACCAGCATTCCGGTCTCGCCCGGACGCAACCTTGCTGTGGTGCTGGAAACCGCGGCCATCAACAACCGCCAGAAAAAGATGGGTTACAATGCGGCCAAGGAGCTGCTGATCCGTCTGGGTCTGGACGATAAACTGGACTAAAGGAGCACGCACCATGGAACAACTCAAGCAGCAGCTGCAGGCGGCTGGAATCCTTTATAAAGAAAACGAGCCGCTCTCGGCACACTGCACTTTCCGCATTGGCGGCCCGGCCGACCTGTTTGTGATGCCGCGGGATGAAGATCAGCTTTGTCAGACCGTTCAGTTCTGCAAACAGGCGGAGATCCGCTATTACCTGCTGGGCAATGGCAGCAACATCCTGTTTGCGGATGAGGGCTTTCGAGGAGCAGTCATTGATGTTTCTGCCGAAGCAGCGGGAATGGGACTGTCGATTTATCAGAATGCCGACGGCGATTATATTTCGGCACCGGCAGGTCTGAAACTTTCCGAGCTGTGCAAATTTGCCCTCCAGCACGGCTACACCGGGCTGGAATTTGCCTATGGCATCCCCGGCACGGTGGGCGGTGCCGTCTACATGAACGCCGGTGCTTACGGCGGCGAAATGAAGGATGTGCTGGAAGCCGTCAGCTATCTCACCGCCGACGGCCGCTGGGTGGACAGTGAAGCGTCCGAGCTGGACTTTTCCTACCGGCACAGCGCGTTTGAAGAGAATGGTGCCTGCATCCTTGGCGCAGTGTTCCACCTGGAAAAAGGCGACCCGGATGCCATCAAGGCCCGGATGAACGAGCTGATGCAGAAGCGCATCGACAAACAGCCGCTGGACAAGCCCAGCGCCGGCAGCACCTTTAAGCGCCCGGCGGGCGCTTTTGCGGCGGCCCTCATCGACCAGTGCGGCCTGCGGGGTTACCGCCATGGCGGTGCCGCCGTAAGCGACAAGCACTGCGGTTTTGTGGTGAACCTGGGCGGTGCCACCTGTGCCGATGTGCTGGCTTTGTGCGACGAAGTGCGCGCCATTGTAAAGGAAAAGACCGGCTACGATCTGGAAAAAGAGATCCGGGTCGTGAAATAAGATAGATTCAAAAAGGAGCGGGATCGGATCCATGGAACTGTTGATCGTCAGCGGACTTTCCGGTGCAGGAAAGTCGGTTGCTATGAATGCGCTGGAAGATATCGGTTATTTCTGCATTGACAACATCCCGGCGGCGCTTCTGCCCAGCATCACTGCATTTTCCAAGGCGGGTGATAACCAGCTGGACCGGGTGGCCCTGTGCATGGATGTGCGCGGCTGCCGCACGCGGGAAGAAATCGAACAGGCATTGCAGGAACTGGATGCGCAGAAAAAGCCCTATAAGATCCTGTTTCTGGATGCGCCGGACGAGGTGCTCATGCGCCGCTACAGCGAGACCCGCCGCCGCCATCCCATCAGCATTTCCGAGGGGCTTTCCACCCGCGAGGCATTTCTGAAGGAACGTCAGATCCTGGAGCCGCTGCGGGTGCGGGCCGACTATACCATCAACACGGCCCTGCTCTCCACCGCCCAGAACAAGGAGCGCATCTGCGACCTGTTCCTGAAGAACGGCGGGGCAAAGAGTGCCATGCGGCTCACCATCATGTCCTTCGGGTTCAAGTTCGGCCTGCCGCCGGAGGCGGATCTGGTGCTGGACGTGCGCTGCCTGCCCAACCCCTTCTATGTGCCGGGGCTCAAACACAAGACCGGCCTGGATCAGGAAGTGGTGGATTTTGTCATGAGTCACCCGGAGGCAAAGCAGCTGCTGGAACGGTACGAGTTGTTTTTGCAGGTGGCGCTGCCGCTCTATGTCAGGGAAGGCAAGAGCCAGCTGACCATTGCTGTGGGCTGCACCGGTGGCAAGCACCGCTCCATTACTTTTGCGCGCAAGATCGCGGAGTACTGCACATCCCTCGGCTACGAGCCGGGTGTCCAGCACCGCGATGCCATGCGCTGACCAGAATTGAGGAACCACTATGAGCTTTGCATCCCGTGCACGGGAGGAGATCGCACAACGCAGCCTGCAGAAGGACTGCTGCGTGCGTGCGGCAGCGTATGGCTTTGCCTGCTTTGCCAAATATTTTGATAAAGGGGGGCTGGTGCTCCAGACCGAGCAGCCCCACACAGTGCAGCTGGCCCGGGAACTTTTTGCCCGCTGCGGTGTGCAGGGGGACGTTCTGGAAAAGCAGCGCCCCAGCGGCGTACTGTATGAGTTCAACATCCGGGAGCCGGAACAGGTGGCGCGGATGCATGAACTGTTCGGCACCACCGGCAGCGAGACGAGCCTGCAGATCGACCCCGCCCTGATCCGCTGTCAGACCTGCGTCAGTGCATACATTGGCGCAGCTTTTTTGTGCAGTGGCACCGTCACAGACCCGCAGAAGGAGTACAATCTGGAGTTCCTGACCGCGCGCACCAATCTGGCCCGGGATTTTGAAGCCCTGCTGGCTGAGCATGAATTTGCCCCGCACCGCACCCGCCGCAACGGCGTGAACCTGGTCTACGTCAAGAACAGCGCCAATCTGGAACGACTGCTCCGCTTTATGGGGGCGGCCGGTGCGGCAGAGGAGATCCATGCACAGAAAGCCTTCAAGCAGGTGCGCAACCAGACCAACCGACAGACCAACTGCGACACGGCCAACCTTGGCAAAACGGCCCGGGCCAACGCCCAGACCCTCAGGGCCATCCGGTATCTGCAGGAAAACGATGCATTGGAAACACTGCCGGAGGTGCTGCAGCAGGCGGCAGCAGTACGGCTGCAATACCCCGACTTATCGCTTACCGCGTTGTGTGGCTGTTTTGACCCGGCGGTGAGCAAATCCGGCCTTTCGCACCGGATGAAAAAACTGGAAGCGTTGGCAGACGCCCTGCGGCAGCGCGTGGAAAAAGGACAGGAGGCAGAGCCTTGAGCGAAATCAGCGAAAACAACCACTTGGGCAGAGACTTTGTCCACCTGCACATCCATACGGAATACAGTCTGCTGGACGGTGCCTGCCGCATCGACCAGCTGATGGACCGCGTCAAGGAATGCGGCCAGACCGCCATTGCCTGCACCGACCACGGCGTCATGTACGGCTGTGTGCAGTTCTATAAGGCAGCCAAAAAGGCGGGCATCAAGCCCATCATCGGCTGTGAAGTCTATGTGGCTACCCGCACCCGTTTTGACAAGGTGAACAAGATCGACGGCAACAACCATCTGATCCTGCTGTGCAAGAATGAGACCGGCTACAAAAACCTGATCAAGATGGTCTCGGCAGCGTTCGTGGAGGGCTTTTATTCCAAGCCCCGCGTGGACAAGCAGCTGTTGGAACAGTATCACGAGGGCCTTATCTGCCTGTCGGCCTGTCTGGCCGGTGAGGTGCCGCAGGCCATTCTGGCCGGGGACTACGAGCGGGCCAAGGCCACGGCCTTGTGGTATCGGGATTTGTTCGGAGAAGGCAATTATTACATCGAATTGCAGGACCATGGGCTGGAAGAGGACAACATCGTTCTGCCGCAGCTCATCAAGCTGGCGCGGGAAACCGGCATCCCCATGGCGGCCACCAATGACTCCCACTATCTGCGCAAGGAAGATGCCAAGATGCAGGCCATCCTGCTGTGCATCCAGACCGGCAAGACCATTCAGGATGCCGACCGCATGGAGTTCCAGACCGACGAATTTTACGTCAAGACTACAGATGAAATGTATGACCTGTTCTCCATGGTGCCGGAAGCCTGCGAAAACACGGCGAAAATTGCAGAACAGTGCAACTTTGACTTTGAGTTTGGCCACACCAAGATTCCTTATTATAAAGCCCCGGACGGCATGGATAATCAGGCATTCTTTGAAAAGCTCTGCTGGGAGGGCCTTGAACGCCGCTATGGGCCCAATGTCCCGCAGGCCAACAAGGACCGCCTGAGCTATGAGATCGGCGTGGTCAAAACCATGGGCTACACCAACTACTACCTTATCGTCTGGGACTACATCAATTACGCCAAAAGTCAGGGCATCCCGGTGGGCCCGGGCCGTGGTTCCGGTGCAGGCAGCATTGCGGCCTACAGCGTAGGCATCACGGATATCGACCCCATCCGGTACAATTTGATCTTCGAGCGCTTCCTGAACCCGGAGCGCGTCAGCATGCCCGATTTTGACGTGGACTTCTGCTACGAGCGTCGGCAGGAGGTCATTGATTACGTCAATCGGAAATACGGGGCCGATCATGTGGCGCAGATCGTCACCTTCGGTACCATGGCCGCCCGCAACGCCATCCGCGATGTGGGCCGTGTGATGGGTATCCCGTATCAGCAGGTGGACGTGGTGGCAAAACTGGTGCCCATGGAGCTCAAGATGACCCTGAAACGGGCACTGGAAGTTTCCACCGAGCTGAAAAAGCTCTATGACACCGACCCGCAGGTCACCGAGCTCATCGACACCGCCCTGAAGGTGGAGGGCATGCCGCGGCATGCGTCCACCCATGCGGCGGGCGTGGTCATCACGCCGGAACCTACCGACTACTATCTGCCGCTGGCCACCAACGACGGCCTGCCGGTGACCCAGTTCAACATGACCGAGATCGAGGAACTGGGCCTGCTGAAGATGGACTTTCTGGGTCTGCGCACCCTGACCGTTATCCGCGATGCGGAAACGGCGGTGCAGAAGCATCACCCGGAGTTCTCCATCCAGAAGCTGGATTACGACGACCCGGAGACCTATAAAATGCTGGGACAGGGCGACACCGAGGGTGTGTTCCAGCTGGAATCTTCCGGCATGAAGCAGGTGCTTGTAGGCCTGCAGCCGCAGAACCTGGAAGATGTCATCGCTCTGATCAGCCTGTACCGTCCCGGCCCCATGGACTCCATCCCAACCTATCTGCGTAACCGCCACGAGCCGGACAAGATCAGTTACAAGACCCCGCAGCTGGCCCATATCCTGGATGTGACCAACGGCTGCATCGTCTATCAGGAACAGGTCATGCAGATCTTCCGGGAGCTGGCGGGCTTCTCCTTCGGGCAGGCCGACAACGTCCGCCGTGCCATGAGCAAAAAGAAGCACGCTGTGATGGAGGCTGAGCGGGAGCACTTCGTGCACGGCTGCACCGAGCCGGGCCACGAGTGCCCCGGCTGTGTGGCCAACGGCATTTCGGAAAAGGTCGCCAACGAGATCTACGACGAGATGTCCAGTTTTGCTTCTTACGCATTCAACAAGAGCCATGCGGCCTGCTACGCCTATGTGGCATTCCAGACCGCTTACCTCAAGTGCCATTACCCCAGCGAATTCATGGCCGCTCTGCTGACCAGTGTGCTGGACAACACGGACAAGGTCATTGAGTATTCCGGCGAGTGTGCCCGCCTTGGCATCAAGGTGCTGCCGCCGGATGTGAATGTTTCGGGCGGCGGCTTTACGGCGGACGAGAACGGCCAGATCCGCTTCGGCCTGAACGCGGTCAAGAATGTGGGCCGTAACCTGATCGAGAATGTGGTGCGGGAGCGCCGGAACAAGCCCTATACCAGCCTGTATGACTTCTGCAAGCGGATGCACGGCAACGAATTGAACCGCCGGGCGGTGGAGTGCCTGATCAAGGCCGGTGCCTTTGACCGGTTGGGCAACAACCGCCACAGCCATGTGGAAGCCGTGGAGGGCATCCTGAAGAGCATCGAGACCGACACCCGCCGCAATCTGGACGGCCAGCTGGACCTGTTTTCGGTGATGAGCGGGGGAGAGCAGGATGCCGCACAGGAGGACCGCTATGAGATCCGCCAGCTGCCGGAGTACAGTCACACCGAGCTGCTCCAGCAGGAAAAAGAGGTCAGCGGCCTGTATCTGTCCGGTCATCCGCTGGATGCCTACCGGGAAAAATCGGCCCGCATCGGTTCCCACACCATCAAGGACCTCACCGGCGACGACGCCCATGTGACGGACGGCGAGCGGGTGCGTGTGGTCTGTGCGGTGGTCAAGAACCGCATGATGACCACCAAGTCCAACAGTATGATGGCCTTTACCAGCGTGGAAGATCTGACTGGCACCATGGAAGTGATCGTGTTCCCCAAAGTGCTGGACACCTTCCGCGATGCCATCCGCGAAAATGCGGTCGTGGTCATCGACGGACGCCTGTCGGTGCGGGAGGACGAAGCCTCCAAGCTGCTGGCAGACAGCATCGTGCCCATTGATAGCTACGATCCCACCCGCCCGCAGAACGGCCGCCCGGACCCGGTCAAGGCGGCGGCAAAGCGGCTGTATATCCGTCTGCCGTCCCGCAGCTGCCCGCAGTATGCCAAGGTGATCAATCTGCTGGGAATCTTTGACGGCAATATGCCGGTGATCCTGTATCTGGAAGACACAAAACAAAAGCTGGCGGCCCCCCGGCATCTGTACACTTCCGGGCATCCGCTCTTCTTTGAAGAACTGGAAAGACTGGTGGGCACAGAGAACATTGCAACAAAATGACATTTCTGTGCACGAATCTCGATAGGTCGGAAGGGCTCAAAATGGGTCCAAAATATTTTCAAATGGCTGAGAATGTGTTATAATGTTGAAAGGCAAGTCTTAACAATTCTTTACGATGCAAACACTGAGCGGCGTAATGAAGAAGGGCGCTGGCTCATGGGTGAATGAAGAAACAAATTGGAGGGAATCTCTCGTATGGAAAAGCAAATCAAAACGATTGGCGTGCTCACAAGCGGCGGCGATGCTCCTGGCATGAATGCTGCCGTGCGCGCTGTGGTCCGTACCGGCTTGCACAAAGGTTACCGCATGATCGGCATTCAGCGTGGTTACAACGGCCTGCTGAACGGCGAATGCTTTGAAATGAACCTGCGCAGCGTCTCGAACATCATTTCGGCCGGCGGTACCATTCTGTACACTGCCCGCTGCCTGGAGTTCAAGACCAAGGAAGGCCAGGACCGCGGTGCTGCCAAGTGTCGTGAGCTGGGCATTGACGCACTGGTCGTCATTGGCGGCGATGGTTCTTACCGCGGCGCACGCGAGCTGGCACACCGCGGCATTCCGATGATCGGCCTGCCCGGCACCATCGACAACGACATTGCCTGCACCGAGTACACCATCGGCTATGATACAGCCATGAACACCGCTCTGGAAATGATCGACAAGCTGCGCGACACCACCCAGAGCCACGACCGCTGCAGTGTGGTCGAGGTCATGGGCCGCAACGCCGGTTACATTGCCCTGAACGTTGCCATCGCCTCCGGTGCTATGGCTGTCCTGCTGCCGGAGAAGGAATTCGACATGCAGCACGACATTCTGGACAAGATCGCTGAGACTCAGAAGACCGGCAAGCGTCACTTCATCATCATCGTCGCCGAGGGCGTGGGCCATGTCCACGAGTACGCGCAGACGATCGAAGAGGAGACCGGGCTCGAGACCCGCGTGACGGTCCTCGGCTACATCCAGCGCGGCGGCGCGCCGAGCGGACGTGACCGTGTGTCCGCCGCGATGATGGGCGTGCGCGCGATCGACGTGCTCAAGTCGGATGCCTCGAGCCGCGTCATCGTCGAGCGGAACGGCCGTTTCGAGGATATGGACATCGAGGAAGCGCTCCAGATGAAGCGCGAGCTCGACGAGGAGATGTTCGTTGCCTGCAACCGCATCGACACCTCTTATCAGTACCACCACAAGAAAACCACCTGAGCCGGAGGGCGTCCTCCGGGCGATGAACAAATGAAAAAATGCGGTGTCTCGCAAAGAGACACCGCACTTTTTGCCGGAGGATCTATGAAGAAATTTATCGGAAACAAAGACTTTTACAAGCTGGTCGCGGCGCTCGCGCTGCCGCTGCTGCTGCAGAACGCCGTATCGACGTTTGTGAATCTGCTCGATAACCTTATGGTCGGGCGGATCGGCACGGAATCGATGTCGGGCGTGTCCATCGTCAACCAGCTTTTGTTCGTATATAACCTCTGTCTCTTCGGCGGCACGGGCGGCGCGGGCATTTTCGGCGCGCAGTTTTTCGGCCGCGGAGACTATAACGGCGTCCGTCATACGCTGCGCTTCAATATCCTGCTCTGCGCCGGGTTTACAGTGATCGCCACGGTGCTGCTCGCGCTCATCCCGGATACGCTCATCGGCGCGTTCCTGCACGAGGCGGGCACCGGCGGCGATCTCGCGCTCACGCTCTCGGAAGGCGAGGACTACCTTCGCATCATGCTCTTCGGTCTGCCGGCGTTCTGCCTTACGACGGCGTATGTGAGCATACTGCGCGTCACCGGCGACAACCGTCTGCCGATGAAGGCGAGCATCGCGGCGATCTTCGTCAATCTCGTTTTCAACTATCTGCTCATCTATGGCAAGCTCGGCTTCCCGATGCTCGGCGTCCGCGGCGCAGCCATTGCCACGGTGCTCTCGCGCTATGTGGAGTTCGGCCTGATCCTGCTCGGCACCCACGGGAAGAAAACGCCGCCGCGGTTTATCCGCGGGCTGTACCGCGGCTTTGCGATCCCCGGCCATCTCGCCGGGCAGATCGTCCGCAAGGGCATACCGCTGCTCGTGAACGAGATGTTCTGGTCGCTCGGCATGACGATGCTCACGCAGTGCTACTCCTACCGCGGGTTGGACGCCATTGCCGCGCTGAACATCAACTCCACGGTGCTCAATCTCTTCAATACCGTTATCTTCACGATGGGCAACACCGTCGGCATCATCATCGGCAATCTGCTCGGTGCGGAGGAGTATGACCGCGCGCGGAATTACTGCCCGAAGCTTGCCGCGCTCAGCTGCGCGGCCAGCATCTTTTTGGCCCGGTAGATCTGCGCGTTCACGGTTTTTTCCGGGCGGCCGCACAGACGTGCCGCCTCGGCCATGGTGTGCTGTTCCAGCAGCACCAGACGGCAGGGTGTCTTGTAGGGCTCCCGCAGGTCCAGGATCATGCGGGTGAGCTCTTCCGCTCCCAGCGTGTCCAGCACCTGCTGTTCCGGCTCCAGGCCGGGCGGTGCCCCCTCCAGCGCCAGCACCTCGTCGCCCGGCGTGTTCACCCGGCGCACCCATGCGCTGCGTAAGTAATCCTTGGCTTTGTTGGCCGCAATGCGGGCCAGCCATTGCTTTTCAAAGCCGGACGGACAGCGGTCGATGGCCCGCCATGCCGCCAGAAAGGTCTCCTGGGTCAGATCCTGCGCATCCCCCACGTCCGGCACCAGCTGATGACAGACCGTGTAGACCAGGGATTGATATTGTTGCACCATCGCGCTGAATTCCAGTGTTGTCAACGACCTGCTCATCCTCCTTTCCGGCTGTGGAGGGCGGTGCTCTGCACGGCCCTTCTGTTGATTCAAACGAGACAGCCGCCGCATTCCCTGCACAAACCGCAGATTTTTTTCAAAAACATTGTGTTTTGCCCGTTCCATGCTACAATGTGGTTATAGTATAGCACGAAAGGAGCCTTACCGCCATGCCTTCTACCACCCGTCAGGCCCTTCTGCAGGCACTGAGTGCCGCCGGGGGTGCCTATATCTCCGGCCAGCAGCTGGCCGGACAGCTGGGCGTGAGCCGCGCCGCCGTCCACAAGGCGGCCGCCGCCCTCACCGCACAGGGTTACGCACTGGAAGCCGTCTCCCGCCGGGGGTATCGGCTGCTGGGCGGCGACCCCTTCTGTGCCGAGGCCGTGGGCCCCTACCCCGCCCCGGTGCAGGTGTACGACACACTGGAAAGCTCCAACCGGACGGCCAAGCTGCTGGCGCTGGACGGTGCGCCCCACGGCACGCTGGTGCTCACAGCCCACCAGAGCGCCGGCCGGGGACGGTTGGGCCGTGTATTTGAAAGCCCGTCCGGGAAGGGCGTGTACCTCTCGGTACTGCTGCGCCCGGCGGTCCCGGCGGCCAGCGCCCAGACGGCCACCATCGGGGCGGCCGTGGCGGTATGCCGGGCGGTGCAGGAGCTGTGCGGGCTGGAACTGGGCATCAAGTGGGTCAACGACCTGTACTATCAGGGCAGAAAGGTCTGCGGCATCCTGACCGAAGCGGGGACCGACCTCGAGAGCGGACAGCTGGAATGGCTGGTGGTGGGCATCGGGCTGAACCTTACCTCC
>ERZ780195.1279-NODE-1279-length-21370-cov-21.698991_pt1 | contig 21370 bp, 20 predicted proteins | sample MGYA00511017_ERZ780195 | MGnify/ENA primary metagenome ERZ780195 (study PRJEB29588, sample SAMEA2159974) | human gut metagenome | biome: human gut; feature: human-associated habitat; material: faeces | place: Denmark | collected 2008/2010 ...
ATTAAAAATCGAGAGGGCCTCGGCCCTCTCGAGCTCTCCGTGGGTTTTTTGACAGCCTGAAAGGGCTGTCGATGCACAGCCCTTTTTTTCAAAGAAAAACACAAAAACAGGAGGAAGATTCGAATGAAATATGTGATTGCGCTGGATCAGGGAACCACCAGCTCGCGCGCGGTCGTGTTCGACGAGCAGGGGCGCATGATCGCCTCCCACGGCGTGGAATTTCCCCAGATCTATCCGCAGCCCGGATGGGTGGAGCATCGCCCGGAGGACATTCTGGGCAGCCAGACGGAGGCGCTGAAGCGCGCTGTGGAGAAGTCCGGCGTGGCGGTGGAGGATGTTGTGGCCGTGGGCATCACCAATCAGCGGGAGACCACGCTTCTGTGGGATCGCAAAACCGGCGAGCCGCTGTGCAACGCCATCGTCTGGCAGTGCCGCCGCACCGCGCCGCTGGTGGAGCGGCTCAAGGCCGACGGACTGGCCGACGAAATTCGGGAAAAGACGGGTCTGGTGCCCGACGCGTACTTCTCCGGCACCAAGCTGCAGTGGATGCTGGACGCCATTCCCGGAGCGCGCCGCCGCGCCGTTGACGGCGAGCTGTGCTTCGGCACGGTGGACAGCTTTCTCGCGTGGCGTCTGTCCTCGGAGCACGTTCACGTGACCGACGCGACCAACGCCGCGCGCACCATGCTGTTTGACATCCACACTCAGCGCTGGGACGAGGGCATGCTGCGGGCGATGAACATTCCCGCGGCGCTGCTGCCCGAGGTGGTGGACAGCGCTCAGGCGGTGGGCATGCTGGACAAATCCATCCTCGGCCGGGAGATTCCCATCGCCGCGCTGGCGGGAGATCAGCACGCCGCGCTGTTCGGCCAGACCTGCTTTGAGCCGGGCATGTGCAAGAACACCTATGGAACCGGCTGCTTCGTGCTGATGAACACAGGCGACAAGCCCGTTTCTTCTCAGCACGGGCTGGTGACCACCGTGGCGTGGCGCGTGGACGGAAAGCCCTGCTACGCGCTGGAGGGCAGCGTGTTCGTCGGCGGTGCGGTGGTGCAGTGGCTGCGGGACGAGATGCAGCTGGTGCGCACCGCCGCGGAGACCGAGGAGGTCGCTCAGCAGGTGGCCGACAATGGAAACGTCTACTTCGTGCCCGCCTTTACGGGCCTCGGCGCGCCGCGCTGGGACATGTACAGCCGCGGAACCATCGTGGGTCTGACCCGGGGCACGGGCCGCGCGCACATCGTCCGGGCAGCGCTGGAATCCATCGCCTACCAGTCGGCGGACGTGATCGCGGCCATGGAGGCAGAGCTGGGAACAGACATGAGCCTGCTGCGCGTGGACGGCGGCGCGAGCGCCAACAACTTCCTGATGCAGTTCCAGTCGGACGTGCTCGGCGTGCGCGTGCTGCGGCCCAAGGTGGTGGAGACCACGGCCATGGGCGCGGCCATGCTGGCCGGACGCGCCGTGGGCCTGTGGAACGATGCGCAGCTGCGCGGCCTTCAGACTCCGGATCGGGAATTCGTACCCGCCATGGATGAGGCCGAGCGGAGCAGGCTTCTGCGCCAGTGGAAGCGCGCCACGGAGCGCAGCGCCGGCTGGGCCTACGAAGGATGATCCGATGTCGCAAAAGCCCGCGGGAGCATGCTCCCGCGGGCTTTCATGTGCGAAAATCAGAGCGCCGACGCGGCCTTATTCGTCCTTGTTCGCGTATTTCTGCCGGATGTAATCGGAGATGGAATTGCTGCTCTGCTGCGCGGCACGGATGGCTTTGAGCTGCTCCTCCACGGCATGATCCAGCTCCTCCTCGGGCGTTGGGGCCTTCTCGCCGTTTGGCGGGGCTTCTTCAGCATCCTGTTTTGCGCCCTCGGAGGTTGCTTCGTCCGCCGGGCGCGCCTTTTCGCGCAGATCATTGATCGCGTCGGCGGCCTTGCAGAAGCCGTCGCGCAGGACGGGTTTGGCCTTTTTCAGCGCGTCGCTCATCTCTTCGCGCGCCTTGCCGAGGTTTTCCTGAAGGCCGGGCTTCGCCCTTTCGAAGCTCTCCGAGGCCTCCTGAACAGCCTTCCTGCCCATGTCCCGCAGCTTGAAGGCGGCCTTTTCCAGATCGTCCATCCATTGTGCCATGCCCAAAACCTCCCTGTGTCGGTGGAATGGTTCTATTATAAGAAATGCGCGGGGAAAAATCAAGCGCATCGGAAAAAGAAACTCCGGTCTGTGGATAACTTTTGAACAAAACTCAATATGTGGTGAATTTATTTCGGAATCAATACAAAATGTTGCCCTTCGCCGAATAAAGACGAACACAATGTTGTTTGTTCGATAAAATAACGCCATATAGGGGTTTGCCCCTTCACAAATACCATATTTTGTGGTAGAATCTTACTCGTGTGAAAATGGAGGGGGTAAATCCGTGAAGATCATCAAGAGAAACGGCTCCGAAGCCGTCTTTGACATTACGAAAATCATCGCCGCGCTGAACAAGGCCAACGCCGCCGTGCCCGAGAACGCCCGCATGGATCAGGAGCAGATTCTCGGCATCGCCGCCACCATCGAGGAGGACTGCGTGCGCATGAACCGCGCGCCGTCGGTGGAAGAGATTCAGGAGCTGGTGGAGACGGCCATCATGAACGAGGGCGCCTTCGAGGTGGCGAAGCAGTACATCCGCTATCGCTATACCCGCTCGCTGGTGCGCCGCTCCAACACCACCGACAACCGCATCCTCAGCCTGATCGAGTGCAACAACGAGGAGGTCAAACAGGAGAACGCCAACAAGAATCCCACCGTCAATTCGGTGCAGCGCGACTACATGGCCGGCGAGGTCAGCAAGGACATCACCTGCCGCCTGCTGCTGCCCGAGGACGTGGTGCGCGCACACAACGAGGGCATCATCCACTTCCACGACATGGATTACTATGCGCAGCACATGCACAACTGCGATCTGGTGAATCTGGAGGACATGCTGCAAAACGGCACGGTCATCTCCGGCACCATGATCGAAAAGCCCCACAGCTTCTCCACCGCCTGCAACATCGCCACCCAGATCATCGCTCAGGTGGCCTCGAATCAGTACGGCGGGCAGAGCATTTCGCTGGCTCATCTGGCGCCCTTCGTTCAGGTCTCCCGGGAGAAGATTCGCCGGGACGTGATGGAGGAGGCCGCGGAGCTGGGCGGCACCCGGGACGAGGCGGCTATCTCCCGCATCGTCGAGCGCCGTCTGCGCGACGAGATCAATAAGGGCGTGCAGACCATTCAGTATCAGGTGGTCACGCTGATGACCACCAACGGTCAGGCTCCCTTCGTGACGGTTTTCATGTATCTCAACGAGGCCAAGAATGCCCAGGAAAAGCGCGATCTGGCCATGATTATCGAGGAAGTGCTCCAGCAGCGCTACGAGGGCGTGAAGAACGAGGTGGGCGTGTGGGTCACGCCGGCGTTCCCGAAGCTCATCTACGTGCTGGAGGAGGACAACATCCACGACGACAGCGAGTACTGGTATCTGACCAGGCTGGCCGCCAAGTGCACCGCCAAGCGCCTCGTGCCCGACTACATCTCCGAAAAGAAGATGAAGGAGCTCAAGGAGGGCAACTGCTTCCCGGTCATGGGCTGCCGCAGCGCGCTGACCCCGTGGAAGGACGAAAACGGCAACTACAAGTTCTACGGCCGCTTCAATCAGGGCGTGGTGACGCTGAATCTGCCCGACGTGGCGCTGTCCTCCGGCGGCGACATGGAGAAATTCTGGCAGATCTTCGACGAGCGCCTTCAGCTGTGCTACAAGGCGCTGATGTGCCGCCACAACCGCCTGAAGGGCACGCTGTCCGACGCGGCGCCCATCCTCTGGCAGGACGGCGCCATCGCCCGGCTGGACAAGGGAGAGAAGATCGACCGCCTGCTCTACAACGGCTATTCCACCATCTCGCTGGGCTACGCGGGCCTGTACGAGTGCGTCAAGTACATGACCGGCAAGCCCCACACCGATCCCGCGGCCACGCCCTTCGCGCTTCAGGTCATGCGCCATATGAACGACGCGTGCAGGCGCTGGACCAAGGAGACGACCATCGCCTTCGGCATCTACGGTACGCCGCTGGAATCCACCACCTACAAGTTCGCCAAGTGCCTGCAGAAGCGCTTCGGCATCGTGCCCGGCGTGACTGACAAGGCCTACATCACCAACAGCTATCACGTTCACGTGACCCAGCAGATCGACGCGTTCAGCAAGCTGGCCTTCGAGTCCCAGTTCCAGGCGCTGTCCACCGGCGGAGCCATCAGCTACGTGGAGGTGCCCAACATGCAGAACAACATTCCCGCCGTGCTGGAGGTCATCAAGTTCATCTACGACAACATCATGTACGCCGAGCTGAACACCAAGAGCGACTACTGTCAGGTCTGCGGCTACGACGGCGAGATTCAGATTCTCGAGGACAGGGACGGCAAGCTGGTCTGGACCTGCCCCAACTGCGGCAACACCGATCAGGACAAGATGAACGTCGCGCGGCGCACCTGCGGCTATATCGGCACCCAGTTCTGGAACCAGGGCCGCACCCAGGAGATCAAGGAGCGTGTGCTGCATCTGTGAGTTTTCGCCCTCGGAGCGAGAGGAGAGCGCCATGCATTACGGACAAATCAAGTATCTGGACGTGGCCAACGGCATCGGCGTCCGCACGACGCTGTTCGTGTCCGGCTGCACGAACCACTGCAAAAACTGCTTTCAGCCGGAAACGTGGGATTTCTGCTATGGTCAGGAATTCACGAGCGCGACGGCGGACGCGATTCTTGAATCGCTGCGCCCGGCCTATGTCCGGGGCCTTACGCTGCTGGGCGGCGAGCCCTTCGAGCCGGAGAACCAGCGCGAGCTGGTGAAGCTGCTGCGGCGGGTGCGCGCCGAGTGCCCGGGAAAGGACGTGTGGGCGTTCACGGGCTTCCGTCTGGACGACGATCTGCGGCGGGAGAGCCACGCCCGCTGCGAGGTCACGGACGAGCTGCTGTCGATGATCGACGTGCTGGTGGACGGCCGCTATGTGGACGAGCTGCGCAATCTGTCGCTCCAGTTCCGCGGCTCGTCCAACCAGCGGCTCATCGACCTGAACCGCACCCGCGAGGCGGGGAAAATCATTCTCTGGGAGGAAAAGTAGGGCGACACCGCCCAATTCGGCGGCGCGTCAGGCAGATTTCTCGATTTACCTCCGGTAGACCTTCGAAATTGGCATTTGCAAAAATCCATTCGCCGGCCGATCGCCTCATCTGTGCGGTGTTCCCTTAGGTGAAAGATTTCCGCTTGCATATTTGCCGCGCATCGTGTATAATAGTAGTGTAAAATCCAGCAAAGGGGGATCTGTTCATGAAATTGATTATCGCAATCGTTCAGGATGAGGACGCTTCCCGCCTGATCAGCAACCTGATGAGCGAAGGCTACAGTGTGACCAAGCTGGCGACCACCGGCGGCTTCCTGCGCGCGGGCAACACCACGCTGCTGCTGGGTATCGACGACGAGAAGATCGAAAAGGCCATGAGCATTATCGAGCACGTCTGCAAGAGCCGCAAGCAGATTGCGACCTCTCCGTCGCCCATCTCCGGCACCACGGGCGTTTACGTGCCCTATCCGGTGGAGGTCATGGTCGGCGGCGCGACGGTTTTCGTGCTGAACGTGGATCAGTTTATCAAAATCTGACGCAGCGGAGGCGCGATTGAAACAGCTCGGATTAGTGGGACAGGGTGACAAATTGGAACGACTGATGCGTTCGGTTCAAGCCGGGCGCATTGTTCATGCCCTTTTGTTCACCGGCCCCGCAGGTACCGGCAAGCGCACGGCGGCCAACTGGTTTGCCCGGGCCATGCTCTGCACGGGCGAGGACAGACCCTGCGGAGTCTGTCCCGCCTGCAAGCGCTATCTGGCGGGTTCGCACCCCGACGTGCGGGTGCTCCGTCCGGAAAAGAACGTCATCAAGGTCGACGAAATCCGCGACCTGATCGAATATCTATCCCTGAGGCCCTACGAGGGCGGATGGCACGTGGTGATCATCGAGCAGGCGGACAAAATGAACGCCAGCGCTCAGAACGCGCTGCTCAAGACGCTGGAGAACCCCACGGGCGACGCGATGTTTTTTCTGATTTCCGAATCGCCCGGCGGATTGCTCAGCACCATTCTTTCCCGCTGCCAGACGCTGCGCTTTCACGAGCTGAGCGCGGACGACTGCGCGGAGGTGCTGATCGATCGGGGCGTGTCCGCCGAGCGGGCGCGGCTGCTGGCGGGACTGGCTCAGGGCGCGGTGGGCCGTGCGCTGGCGCTGAACGAGGACGAGGGCTTCTTTGCGCTGCGTGAAAAAACGCTCCAGTCGCTGGAGAGCCTGAACGGAAACGCCTCCGTGGCGGCCGCCGCGGCGATGATCTCCGAGGAAAAGGGTTCGGAGACGACGATTCTGGACGTGATGGAGCTCTGGGCGCGGGATCTGATGGCCGTGCAGGAGGGCGGAGCGCCCTTTGAAGCGCCGGATGAGGCGCGCCTGCGCCAATCGAAGCTCAACGGCGCGAAGCTGCTGCGCGCGGTAATGCGCGCCCGGCAGCAGCTTTTTTCCAATGTTGCGTGGAACCAGGCGCTCGAAACCATGTATTTTGAGCTTTAACGGATAGAAAACAGGAGGACAAATCCTTTATGGCAACGGTTATTGGCGTTCGCTTCAAAAAAGCGGGCAAGGTTTATTATTTCGACCCCAACGAGATCTGGCCGAAGCCGGGCGACAGTGTGATCGTCGAGACGGCGCGCGGCGTGGAATTCGGCGAGGTCGTCACCGGCGCGCGCACGGTCAGCGACGAGCAGATCGTCACGCCGCTGAAAAAGGTCGTGCGCATCGCCACGGAGGAGGACATTCGCCGCGCGGAGTACAACGCCCGCCGCGAAGAGGAGGCCTTCCGCATCTGCCAGGAAAAGGTGGCCAGGCACAAGCTGGAGATGAAGCTGGTCAGCGTGGAGTACACCTTCGACAACTCCAAGATCATCTTCTATTTCACAGCCAACGGCCGCGTGGACTTCCGCGAGCTGGTGAAGGATCTGGCCTCGGTGTTCAAAATGCGCATCGAGCTGCGCCAGATCGGCGTGCGCGACGAGGCGAAGATGTTGGGCGGACTCGGCTCCTGCGGGCGGCCCATCTGCTGCGGCGCGTTCCTGGGCGACTTCCAGCCCGTGTCCATCAAGATGGCCAAGGAGCAGAACCTCTCGCTGAACCCCACCAAGATTTCCGGCCTGTGCGGCCGGCTGATGTGCTGCCTGAAGTACGAGCAGGACACCTATGAGCAGACGCTCAAGCGCATTCCCCGGGTGGGCAAGGACATCGTGACCCCCGACGGCGTGGGCGTGATCGCCGAGATCAACGCCATCAAGGAGATGGTCAAGGTGCGCATCCGCACGGCGGACGACAGCTTCGACGTGCGCGAATATCCCATTGACGACGTGCGCCGCCCCGGCCCGGGCGACAGCGCCGCCGTGCGCGAGCAGCCCAAGCCACAGGAGAAGCGCCCGCCGCGCCGCGCGGAGCCGGAGCCGGAGAGCACCGAGGAGGAGCCGAAGAAGAAGCGCTATCCCCATCAGAAGGCCCCCAAGAATCTGAGCACCGATCAGTTCCTCGAAAAGATGAAGGAGGATGCGGAGCGCTTCGAGGATGAGGCTGAGCCCTCTGAAACGCCCGAGAATCGGGAGCGCAAGCGCCGCCGCCGCGGTGGCAAGGGCCGCCATCGCTCCGGAGAGGGCGCGGAGAACGCTGCGGTCGAGCTGAGCGGCTCGGTAGAAACTGAGCGCGCGGAAGCACCGAAGGCCGAAGTGGCGGATGAGTTCGCAGAGAAGCCTGCGGAGGTTCCCGAGGCAGTGGAAACACCGGCTGAGAAGCCGGCGGAAGCGCCTAAGGCGGCGGAGAAGCCCGCAGAGGCCGCTAAGGCCGTGGAAGCGCCGGTCGAGAAGCCGGCGGAAGCGCCCAAGCCTGCGGAATCCGCCGAGTGATCCGACGGAACACGGCTGCACGTCGGGCGAACACGGAGAGAGCTTCGTCCGATGGCGGCGCTCTCGAGCCGAAGAAAAATTTTCGTGAAAATCGTGAAAACACTGTACAATTCGAAAGCGTTGTGGTATAATGCTTTCAGCCCCGATAAGAGCTTCGAAACCGTATCCCTCCGGTAATCCCTACCGATGATAGGACTCGGCATCAAAGACAGGCATCGTATGGGCACACAAATTAGGAGGGTATATCCATGTTCGAAGACAAGACTTTGGTTTGCCGTGAGTGCGGCGCGGAATTCGTTTTCACTGCTTCTGAGCAGCAGTTCTACGCGGACAAGGGCTTCCAGAACGAGCCCGGCCGTTGCCCGGCTTGCCGCGCTGCGCGTCGCGCCCAGAACGGCGGCGCTCCCCGTGGAGAGCGTCAGATGTACGATGTGATCTGCGACGGCTGCGGCCAGCCCACTCAGGTTCCGTTCCAGCCCCGCGGAGATCGCCCGGTGTACTGCCGCGCGTGCTTCGAGGCCAATCGTCAGAACCGCTTCTGAGAATGAGCAAAAGTCTCTCCGAGAAATCGGAGAGGCTTTTTTATGCCGTTCGGCGATGGAAAACAAAAAAGTAATATTTCCAACCGGACGTTTATCATAGAAGACAGGTATAATAAGTGCAGAAGATATTCTCCGGCTCGGCGTCGGAGAAGGCGAAGGAGGAAGAGGAATGAAGCTTCATTGGACGAAGGCGGTTCGCCGGGTGCTCGCTTTGGCGGTGGCGGCGCTGCTGGCCGCCGTGCCGGCCATGGCGGCGGAGGATTTCCGAAGCGCGCAGGCGATTTCCAATTTCAGCGAGGGTCTCGCGGCGTTTCAGGACGCGAGCGGCCTCTGGGGCTATCTGAACCGTCGGGGCGAGGTGGTCATCGAGCCGGCGTGGGACTACGCGGGCGATTTCTGCGAGGGCCGCGCGCGGGTACGCGGCGATAACCAGCAGTACGGCTATATCGATGCGGAGGGCAATGTGGCCGTCGCGCCGCTGTTCACCGCGTCCACCGATTTCGAAAACGGCGTCGCCTGCGTGCAGTGGGACGGCGCGTACAGCTACATTGACGAGGACGGCGTCGAAATTCTCGACGGCAAGTGGGCCGATGCGGGCAACTTCAGCGAGGGGCTGGCCTACGCGAAAATCGATGGAAGCTATGGCTACATCGACGAGAGTGGCCAGACGGCCATCGCGCCCCGCTGGGATCGCGGGCGCAGCTTCTCCGAGGGCTGCGCCGCCGTGCGCGCAGGCGACCTCTGGGGCTTCATCGACAAGTCGGGCAGCGTCGTCGTGGAGCTGCAGTACGACGACGCGGTGCGCTTCAAGGATTCGCTGGCGGCGGTGGAGAAGGACGAGCTGAAGGGCTACATCGACGCGTCGGGCAATGTGGTCATTCCGCTGCAGTACGAAGTCGCCGGAGCCTTCGAGCAGGGCCGCGCCTGGGCCAAGCTGGACGGCGAGTATCGGATGATCGACAAGACAGGCGCGGAGATCGGCGCAAATCGCTGGGACAATGTGTTTTCCGAGTTTGCGTTCACCGATCTCTGCCGGGTGTGCCGCGGCGGCCTGTGGGGCTATGTGAATCTGAACGACGAAATCGTGCTGAATCCCGTCTATGAAAAGGCCACGCGTTTCAGCGACGGTCTCGCGGCGGTGAAGAAGGACGGCGTGTGGTATTTCATCGACGAAAAGGGCACGGACGTGCTCTCGGACGAGAACACCCAGGCGTGAATGGAGGAGAAAACATGAAGCGGAAATTCCGGGTTCTTGCGGCGCTGGTTCTGGCGCTGCTGCTGTGCGTGGGCGCGGCCTGCGCGGAGACGACCACGCGCTGCGATTTTGACGCGCTGGAGATGAACGGCGAATGGACAGAGGGGCGCATGCGGCCCTATGAGTATCATTACTATCCCTTCACCGTGGCGCAGACGGGCAGAGTCACGGCGCGGGTGCAGAGCTTTTATTCCGGCTCGGAATTCGAGCTGCTGGACGAGGACCTGGTGAGCTGGCGGGCCGTATGGGTGAACGGCACCGCCGGCGCGCCGGAGACGGAGGACATGGTCTATTATCTCGAACCGGGCCAGTACTATCTGCGCGTGGACGGCGCCAGCGATTCCGACGGCGATTATCGGGTGAAGGTGGCGCTGGAGCCCTGTGCCTGCGACGAGATTGAAGGCAACGACGATTACCACGGCGCGCAGCAGCTGCCGTCGGGCGAGACCCTCGCGGGCGTGCTCACCGAGTGGGACGAGTACGACTACTACACCTTCACGCTGGACGCGGAGACGCAGGTGCATCTGACGGCCAACGACGAATCCGACGGACAGTGCGTGCTGACGCTGTACGACGGCGACATGGTGGAGCAGGCGACGATTTACGACCTGCACGGCTATGCCGAGGATCGGACGCTGAGCGCGGGAACCTACTATCTCGCGATCTCGAACGCTAAGGGCGCGTACACGCTGAAGGCGATTTACTGATTTTTTCCGCGCCGTGCGTTTCAAAGGACGGAAAAACGGGTATATATTCCTCGGAGAGAAATCAAAGGAGGAAAACAAAATGAAGTACGTTTGCGACGTCTGCGGCTGGGAATATGACGAGGCGGTCGGCGATCCGGAGCACGGCATCGCCCCCGGAACGAGCTTTGATGCGCTGCCCGAGGACTTCGCCTGCCCGCTGTGCGGCGTGGGCAAGGATCAGTTCAGCGCCGAGTGATTGCAGAAAAGCGCCGGAGGAAGCTCCGGCGCTTTCATCTGTTAAAGGACAGAAGGCAGATTGTTTTTTCAGTCAGCCTGTCTGCTGGGTGTAATTTGGTTTGGATGAGGCGGACTTGACGCTCCCTGCGTACAGTATCGCCCCTTTCAGTGCTGCGCCTCCCGCAGAAATTCCCGGGGCGACATGCCGGCGGCGCGCTTGAAGCGGGTGGAGAAATAGGAGGCGCTGGAAAAGCCCAGCTCGTCGGCCACCTCGGCCACGCTGCGGCCCTCCTCGCGCAGGCGGCGGCGCGCCTCGCTCATGCGCAGCTGCTCGTAATAGGCCATGGGCGACGCGGAGAAATAGCGGCGGAACAGCTGTTTGACGGACGTGCCGCTCATGCCCACGCTTCGGCAGAGCTCGGGAAAGGTCAGGTCGCCGCGCAGACGGCTGCGCATCTGTTCCACGATGGCCTGAATCAGCGCCGCGTCGGCGGGAACGGGGCGCGGTGTGCGCCCGGCCGCGTCGGGCACGCCGCCGCCGCTGGAGAGCATGTCCAGCAGAATGTGGGTCAGAATCATGCGCATGGCGAACACACCGCCGGGATGGGCGGGGTTCAGCGTCTGGCTGTGCTCGTCCGAGGAGGGGAGAAAGGCCTCCTTCGCCTCGCGCATCAGATCGCCGAAGAGCGCCTGCTGCCGCTCGGTCACGCGGGCCAGACGCTTTTCAAAGGCGCGCATGGCGGGGGAGACGCACTCGAACGTGACCACCAGCAGGTCGGGCGCGTGGGCGTAGTTGGCCCAGATGCTGTGGAATTCGTTGGGCCGATGGAAGATCACGTCGCCCGCGCCCAGCACGTGCACCTGCTCGTCCGCGCCGATGTCCACCTGCCCGCCCAGCACGCAGACCATCTCCCAGAAGGGATGGCGCTCGCCGGGGAAGACATAGCCGGCGGCGAAGTGAAAGTGGAAAAAGGTGTTCAGCGCGGTGATTTCGAGAATCGGCTCTTCGTAAAGCGGCAGCATGGCAATCCCTCCCGGGCCATTATACCGAAATGCTTGCCAAATGTCAATTTCCGTGTGACGAATTTCGAAGGTTGACAGAAAAACACGGCCATGATAGAATTTGAAAAGCGCCGAGAGGAGAGAGCAGCATGGAAGTTATCGCCGTCATTCACACGGATTTTCCGACCAAATTCGGCCTGCCGCGGCAGAGCGGGCTGGTGGATTCGCTGAAGGGGCGAATTGTATTCGAACCGAAATATCGCGATCCCAACGCGCTGCGCGGTCTGGAGGAATTCTCCCATCTCTGGCTCATCTGGCAGTTTTCCGAGGCGGTGCGCGAGGACTGGTCGCCTACGGTGCGCCCGCCGCGGCTGGGCGGCAACGCGGCCATGGGCGTGTTCGCCACGCGCTCGCCCTTTCGGCCCAATCCCATCGGTCTGTCCTGCGTCCGGCTGGAGCGAATCGAGCACGGAACGCCCGAGGGCAGCGTGCTGCACGTGGCCGGGGCCGATTTGATGGACGGAACGCCGATCTACGACGTCAAGCCCTATCTGCCCTACGCGGACTGCCATCCCGAGGCGACGGGCGGCTTTGCGGCGGGCGTGCAGGATTACGCGCTGAAGGTGGAAATTCCGGACGAATGGCTGTCCGTGGTGCCCGAGGACAAGCGGGAGGCGCTCCGGGGCGTGCTGGCACAGGATCCGCGCCCGGGCTATCGCCGCGGCGACGGGCGGCGCTTCGGCGTTCGCTTCGCAGGAATGGACGTGCGCTTCACCGTGGCCGACGGACAGCTGACGGTGTGCGAGATCGTGAGAGAGTGAAAACCGCCGCCTCGGAGGAAGAGCCGAGGCGGCGTTCTTCATTCTATAGGGACGAAAATTCCCCCGCTTCGATGGGAAAACCGAAGCGGGGGGAGTAAATCTCTGCCGGAGATCAGACGGCTTCCTTGCGGGATTCCTCGTCCTCCAGCACGCGATAGGCCACCTTGCCCACGAGGGTCTTGGGCAGCTCGTCGCGGAACTCGATGTCGTAGGGCATGGCGTACTTGGCGATCTTCTTGCGGCAGTAGTCGAGGATGTCCTTCTTCGTCGCCTCAGTGGGCTCGTAACCGGGCTTGAGCATGACGAAGGCCTTGACCTTCTGCATCTTGTAGGGATCCTTCACGCCGATGACGCAGCTCATGTGCACCGCGTCGTGCGCGTCGAGAATGTTCTCGATCTGGGACGGGTAGACATTGTAGCCGCTGGTGATGATCATGCGCTTGATGCGCTGGCGGAAGTAGATGAAGCCGTCCTTGTCCATCATGCCAAGGTCGCCGGTGTGAATCCACGTCAGGCCGTCAGCATGGACGCGGCGGGTGGCCGCCGTCTCCTCGGGATGGTTGACGTACTCCAGCATGACCGTCGGGCCGGCCAGGCAGATTTCACCCTCCTCGCCGTAGGGAACCTCGTCCTCGGTGCCCACCTTGACGATCTTGTAATAGGTGTCCGGGAAGGGAATGCCGATGCTGCCCTCGCGATACTCGTCGATGGGCGTCAGGCAGCTGGCGGTGACGCACTCGGTGGTGCCGTAGCCCTCGCGCACGGAGATCTTCGCGCCGTGATCGTGCAGGAACTGGTCGAAGCGCTTCTTCAGCTCCACGGACAGGGAATCGCCGCCGGAGAACACGCCCTTCAGGCAGGACAGATCGAGGCTGTCCACGCCGTCCACGCGCAGCAGCGCCTCGTACAGCGTCGGCACGCCGGCGATGAAGTTGGGCTTGTGCTTGCGCAGCAGATCGGCGTAGGTCTTGGGCGTGAAGCGCGGCACGAGCACGCACTGGCCGCCGTTGACCAGCATGGAATGGACGCTCACGCCCAGACCGAAGCCGTGGAACATGGGCATGATGGTCAGCATCTTGTCGCCCGGCTGGAACATGGGGTTGGTGGCGATGATCTGCGCGCCCAGCGCGTTGAAGTTCAGGTTGGACAGCAGAATGCCCTTGGTCACGCCGGTGGTTCCGCCGCTGTAGAGAATGACGGCGGGATCGTTGGCCGCGCGGGCCACCCGGGGATCGGAGACGTTCTTGCCCAGCGCCATGAACTGCTTCCAGCTAAGGCAGCTTCCGTCCTTGGGCAGCTTGGGAATCTTGCGGCCCTGAGTCATGGCGTAGCCCAGTTTCATCACCGGCTTCAGGCCGTCCTTGATGCTGCAGACCACCAGCGTCTTGAGCTTGGGCGTGTTGCGGCGGATGCTGGCGAACTTCTGATAGAACATGTCCACGGTGATGGCCGCGACGGACTCGGAATCGTTCAGATAGAACTCGATCTCGCCCTCGGCGGACAGGGGATGAATCATGTTGGCGATGGCGCCGATCTCGTTGACGGCGTAGAACATGATGACGGCCATAGGCACGTTGGGCAGGCAGATGGTCACGCGCTGGTCGGGCCGGATGCCGCAGGCCTTCAGTGAGGCCGCGCAGGCGTGAATCTGCTCCACGAGTTTTTTGTAGCTGACGCAGCTGCCCATGAAGGAATAGGCGGTCAGCTTGGGACACTGGTCGGCGACGCGCTCCACGGCCTCGACCATGGAGCCCTGAAAATAATCCATATGGCAGGGAATGACGCCCATTTTGGCGTACCAGGGAGTTTTTACGCTCATAGTTTAACCTCGCAGTCCGCGCGCTCGTTCAGCATCTCGGGATGCTGGAGCAGGTGCTTGAGAATCTGAACGCTCTTGGAGTAGTAATACCCGTCGGCGATGCGTTCATCCAGCGTGATGCTCAGGTCGACGACCTCGTGCATCTCCATATTGCCCTTTTCGTCGTAGATCGGCGCGAGATGCTTCTTGCCGATGACGAGGAAGATGGACGTAGTGCCCCAGTTGCACAGATGGTGATAGTTGGCGTTGAGCTTGATGGAGCCGAGGTTGGAGATGAACACCGTGGAGTAATTCGGGTCTTTCTTGACCAGCGAATAGGGCGCGCGGCCGTAGTAATCCAGAATGAACAGAATTCGAATGGCGATGCGCATCATCCAGCGGGGAAGATGAGTGAATTTTTCCATGCCCGCGGTGGAATTGTCCAGCTTGTCCGAACGGCACTCGTGGATTTCCGCCATGACCTTTTCGTGCACTGTGTCGATGGTCGTCTCCGGCCCCCACTTCAGAAATGCCAGCGCCTCGGCACCGTTGTCGGCAAACTGCTTCTTCACGACGAAGCCGGTGGTCAGATCGTCGCGCTGATAGAGCCGGTTGCCCTGAATAAAGCGATTCATCTTCGGGCGCAGCGTGATGGTGCGCACCAGCGCGGCCACGATGGCGTGCATCAGCGTGTACCTGTCCTCCGTGCGCCCCGCGTTCTTCTCCGCGAGGAAGGCGTTCATCGCCGTCAGATCAATCTGCTCGGTGACGACGGCTTCGTTGTCGGCACGATGCGGATAGAGATATGGAACGAAGAAATGGAGAGGATCGTTATCCCGAACCATCCGGGCGTCCCGCCGATCTCCCCACTTCCGCTTTTCATTCGCCATTGAATATTTCCCCCATATTCCATGTATGATACAATTATAATAGCACAGCGAATGTGAATTTTCCACCATTCGGACTCGAATTGTGGTTGCAAAAGCCTGGATTTCATCAAAATTAACCCGATACGGTCGCAATTCGGTCGCAATTGGCGGTAGTAAAAAGGAATTGACAAGCGGGCGGGAAATTGGATATAATAAGAAAAAAGCTGCGCAGAAGCGCGGCGGGCCGGCAGAAGCCGATAAGTCAGAAACAATTTCATGCGGGATACCGCGTCAGGAAGGCGCGAAGGAGCGGCGGCGCAGAAGCGCGGGCCGGATTCCTTCGCGCCACTTTTTGCAAAAGGAGGAAGCCTCTATGAACGAACACGGGCAGAAGCTCGCGCGCTTTTTCGAGGAGCAGCCGGCGGTGGCGCTGGCCTTTTCCGGCGGCGTGGATTCGTCCTATCTTCTCTACGCCGCGCAGCGCGCCGGATGCCGCGTGCAGCCCTATTACGTCAAGACCCGCTTCCAGCCGGAGTTTGAGTTCGCCGACGCAAAGCGCCTGTGCGCCGAGCTTGGCGCGGAAATGCGCGTCATCCACGCGGATATCCTCGCCGTGGACGAGGTGCGCGCCAATCCCGCCAACCGCTGTTACTTCTGCAAGCGCGCGATTTTTTCGAGAATTCTCAGCGCGGCGCAGGCGGACGGCTTTTCGCTGGTGATCGACGGCACCAACGCCTCGGACGACGCGTCCGACCGGCCGGGCATGCGCGCGCTGCGGGAGATGCAGGTGCGCTCGCCGCTGCGCGAGGCGGGGCTGACCAAGGCGGAGATCCGAGAGGCCTCGCGTCAGGCAGGGCTGTTCACCTGGGATAAGCCGGCCTACGCCTGTCTGGCCACGCGCATTCCCGCGGGCACGGCTCTGGACGCGGAAACCCTTACTCACGTGGAGCACGCCGAGGACGCGCTGCGGGGCATGGGCTTTTCCGATCTGCGGGTGCGCGTGTTCGCCGGCGCGGCGCGGATTCAGCTGCCCGAGGCGCAGCTGCCCGCCGCCATTACTCGCCGCGAGGAGATTCTCGAAGCGCTGAAGGACGATTTTTCTCCCATTCTGCTGGATCTGAAAGCGAGATGAGCGTAAAAAATGGACACGAAGGAAATTCTGAACCGGGTGCAGTCGGGCGCGCTCTCCCCGGACGAGGCACTGGCCATGCTCAAGGCCCAGCCCTTCGAGGATCTGGGCTACGCCAAGATTGATCACCATCGCGCGGTGCGCCAGGGCGCGGGCGAGGTGATCTACGGCGCGGGCAAGACCGCCGGGCAGATCGTCGGCATCTGCCGGCATCTGGCCGACGCGGGTGCGTACAACATCCTCATCACGCGGCTGGACGCGGAGAAAGCCGAGGCGGTCTGCAGGGAGATTCGCGCGGATTACGATCCCGTCTCGAAAATCGCCGTGGCCGCGCCCCGGGAGATCGAGCGCGTGGGCTCCATCGCCGTGGCCACCGGCGGAACCAGCGACATGCCCGTGGCCGAGGAGGCCGCCCGGACGGCCGAGGCGCTGGGCAGCCATGTGGTTCGGCTCTACGACGTGGGCGTGGCCGGGCTGCACCGGCTGCTGGCTCAGCTGGACAAGCTGCAGAGCGCCCGCGTGGTCATCGCCATCGCCGGCATGGAGGGCGCGCTGGCCAGCGTGCTGGGCGGACTGGTGAGCTGCCCGGTCGTCGCCGTGCCCACCAGTGTGGGCTACGGCGCCAGCTTCAACGGCCTCGCCGCGCTGCTGTCCATGCTCAACTCCTGCGCCAGCGGCGTGAGCGTGGTCAACATCGACAACGGCTTCGGCGCGGGCTTTCTGGCCCACCGCATCAACACCATGGAGGGAATTCGATGAAAACACTCTATCTGGAATGCGCCATGGGCGCTTCGGGGGATATGCTGATGGGCGCGCTGGTCTCGCTGCTGGACGCGCCGGAAGAATTCATTGCGGAGATGAACGCGCTGGGCGTTCCCGGCGTGCAGGTGCGCATGGAGCCGCCGGCGAAGTGCGGCGTGACGGGAACGCACGTCTCCGTCACCGTGAACGGCGAGGACGAGGAGAGCCGCGACGTGCACGGACATGAGCATGATGAGCACGAGCATCATCACGAGCACGAACACGACCATGTGCATGAACATCATCATGAGCACGACCATGACCATCCTCACGATCATGCCCATGATTACACCCACTCGTCTCTTGCGGGCATTCAGGCAATTGTCGACGGCCTGCCCGTCTCTGAGAAGGTTCGGCAGAACGCCATGGCCGTCTATCGGCGAATCGCAGCGGCGGAGTCTGAGGTGCACGGCCATCCCGTGGATCAGATTCACTTCCATGAGGTGGGCGCGATGGACGCGGTGGCGGACGTGGTGGGCGTATGTCTGCTGATGGAGCGGCTCGCGCCCGAGCGCGTGGTCGTCTCGCCGGTGAGCACCGGCTTCGGTCAGGTGCGCTGCGCCCACGGCATTCTGCCCGTGCCCGCTCCGGCGACGGCGCTGCTGCTGCGCGGCGTTCCCTGCCGACCGGGCAATGTGGAGGGCGAGCTGTGCACGCCCACCGGCGCGGCGCTGCTTACGCACTTTGCCGACGAATTCGGCCCCGCGCCCACCATGGCGGCGGAGAAAATCGGCTACGGCATGGGGAAAAAGGACTTTCCCGCCGCCAACTGCCTGCGGGCGTTCTGGGGAGAGAGCGCCCGAGTGCTGCCCCGCGTCGCGGAGCTGAAGTGCAATCTGGACGACATGACGCCCGAGGCCATCGGCTTTGCTGTGGGTGCGCTGCTGGACGCGGGCGCGCTGGACGCGTTCACCGAGTCCATCTATATGAAGAAAGACCGCCCTGCGGTGCTGCTGACCTGCCTGTGCGCCGAGGCCGACGCGGAGAAATTCGCCCGGCTGATGCTGGCCCACACCACGACGCTGGGCGTGCGCAAGTCCGTGCAGGAGCGCTACACCCTCGTTTCTCACACCGAAACGGCGCGCACGCCCTGGGGCGAGGTGCGCATGAAGCGCTCGGAGGGCTTTGGCCTGAGCAAGTGCAAGCCGGAATATGACGACGCGGCCGCCATCGCCCGGGAGAATCGCATCCCCCTCGCCGAGGTGCTGCGGCAGATTTCTGAGGAATAAACGGACGGCGCCTATTCATGCCGTCGGGCGCTGGCTCTCCAAGCATCGGCGGAAAGAACGACGGCTCTTTCCGCCGAAATTCCATTGCGCGGACGCGCTGACGAATATATCCCTTGCATAGAGCGGTGAGATAGAAAGCGCCAATCAGCCTTCTTTCGTCCTCGCGCTGTCCGACATTGGTTTCTGAACAGACACGCAAAAAATAACAGAGAAATACATTTGAAATTCCCGCTCGAATCTGCTATAATGAAAATGTAGCGTGTGGCATTTCTGCGTAAAACCAGTTGCAGAAATGCCGCTCGTTTTTTTGCGGAGAATTGGGGTGAACGATGGGGGAAACGGTTGAAAACTTCACAGGAGAATCGTGTGGCAGAAATGCGTAAGTCCAGATTTGCAAGGGCTTACGCATTTGTTTTTTCCCAAAAAAAGAAAGGGTGGTTTTTCATGGATAACGGAAATCAGTTTCTGGGGACGGAGCGCATCGGCAGGCTCATGCGCCAGTATGCCGTTCCCTGCATCATCTCGCTGCTGGTGGGCGCGCTGTACAACATCGTCGATCAGATCTTTATTGCCAATGCCAGCTATCTCGGCTCCTATGGCAACGCGGCCAACACAGTGGTTTTCCCGCTGACGGTGGTGGCGCTCGGCATCGCCGTATTTATCGGCGACGGCTGCTGCGCGTTTGTGAGCATCGCGCTGGGACGCAGCGCCCGTGAGGATGCGCACAGGTCTGTCGGCAACGCCGTGGTGCTCTGTGTGGTGAGCAGCCTTGTGCTGACGGCGATCTATCTGATCTTTAGCGAGCCGATTCTCTCTCTGTTCGGCGGAACGGTCAACGTGGAGACCCATGCGTTCGCGCGGGAATACTTCTTCTACATCGCGCTGGGCGTTCCGTTCTATATGTTCGGACAGGCCATGAACCCGATCATCCGCAGCGACGGAAGCCCGAAATTTGCCATGGCGGCCACCGTCTCCGGCGCAATCGCCAACGTGATTCTCGATCCGCTCTTCATCTACGGGTTCCGCTGGGGCATGATGGGCGCGGCGGTGGCCACCGTGACCGGACAGGTGCTGACGGCGGCGCTCTCCATCTGGTATCTGCGGCACATGAAGGTCGTCAGGCTGGAAAGGAGCAGCTTTTGTCTGAATGGAAAGCTGATTCCGAAGTTCCTCGTTCTCGGACTCACCAGCTTCCTCGCGCAGATTTCGCTGGTCGTCTCCATGGCCGCGGTGCAGAATATGTGCATGAAATACGGCGCGAAGGATCCTGTTTTCGGCCAGCCGGAATATGCGCAGATTCCCCTCGCCGTGCTGGGCATCGTCATGAAGTTTTTCCAGATCGCCATCTCCATTGCCATCGGCATGGCAGCCGGATGCATTCCTATCGCCGGATACAATGTGGGCGCGGGAAAGAAGGAGCGCGCCAAGGAACTGTTTTCCCGCCTGATGCTGGCGGAGCTGATCGTCGGCGCCGCCGCGCTGGTGATCGTAGAGGTCTTCCCGCTGCAGATCGCCATGCTGTTCGGCGCGGCGAACGAGAGCGCCTATTATGCGAGCTTCACTGTCAAGTGCTTCCGCGTTTACCTGTGCCTGATGCCGCTGGCGACGCTGAACAAGGGAACGTTCATTTATCTGCAGGCGCTGGGCAAGGCGTTTGCGTCCACCGCCGTCTCCATGACCCGCGAGATCATCTTCGGCGTGTCGCTTCCCATCATTCTGCCCATCTTCTTCGGACTGGACGGCCTTCTGTGGTCGTTCCCGGCGGCGGATCTGCTGACGTTCATCATCGCGGTCTTCTTCATCCGGCAGACCTATCGCGAGCTGTCGGAGCCCCATTCTGCTGCTTGAGAAGGAGAAAGGTAAAGAAAACGGACTTCGCGCCGGCTATGTGAAGGAGGTACGCTGAAATACGCGGCGGACAAGGACAAAAGGCTTTTGCCAACGATCTGCCATGCCCCGGACGAGCAGACCGCGCTGGCACGTCTGGACGAGATTCGAGCCGCCTGGGAGCAAAAATACCCCGGCTGCATGGCCCGCTGGAGCGATAATTGGGACTGCATCAGTCCCACGTTCAAGTTCTCCCAGACCGCGCGGAAGGTCATGTATACCACCAACGCCATTGAGAGTCTGAACGGCGGATTCCGCTGGCTAAACCGCGGCTGCACGGTCTTTCCCAACACTATGACGCTGACCCAAGCGTTCTATCTGGCGACCTGGGAGCTGACGAAAAAATGAACCATGCCCGCTCGAAACAGGGGGCAGGTCTGCGCGGAGCTGGATATCATGTATCCCGGCAGGCTGACCTGGAATTGATGGCCGGCCGGAACCGGAACGGAGGGCGCGGGTTCTATCGACGCCAGCCTTGGCAGAACGCTGGGGAAATGCTATGCTTTTTTCCGCCGACGGCGATGGGAATCAGAGATTCCCTCATTTCTCCGTCGGTCGTCCATTTTAGCATTTCCCCGACAAACTGCCAAGGCCAGGCCGCTAAAGCGGCGGCTGCGTTCGCGGGCGTCTGCCGGCGTACCCTCAGGCTCCGGAAATCATTTGCTCGTCGCAGTTCGGTCGATTACAGAAAACCTTGAATATAGCCAAGGCGTTTTGTAGCCCGCGTCGGCGGTGACGACCTGGGCTTCGGGATAGTGCTCGACCAGACGCTCAAAGACCGTGTCAAAGGCGACGCTGTCGTGGACATTGCCGGGCGTGACCTCCGTTTCCAGCACATAGCCCCGCCTGTCGCAGACCGTATGCGCCTCGTAGGCGAAGCATTTCCTGTGCTCGCCCTTCTGAAACACGCCGCTGTCTGGATCGGTCGTCGATTTCGTCACTGTTTTCTGCCTGGCCGGCGTACTGCCATCGTCGTCATCCTTCTTTTTCAGGGGCTTTTTCCCATGCGCCGCTCGATCCGCTTCGATCTCCGCGTCCAGCTGCTCCTGATACCGCTTCGCCGCGACGGGAATCTCCTTCTTCACGCGCTTCTTCAGGTTCGCGTTCGCCTTGATGTGCGTTCCGTCCACAAA
>ERZ780195.1281-NODE-1281-length-21356-cov-2.538472_pt1 | contig 21356 bp, 17 predicted proteins | sample MGYA00511017_ERZ780195 | MGnify/ENA primary metagenome ERZ780195 (study PRJEB29588, sample SAMEA2159974) | human gut metagenome | biome: human gut; feature: human-associated habitat; material: faeces | place: Denmark | collected 2008/2010 ...
GATTCCCGGAAAAGCGGCCGTTGGAATCGAAGTGCCGAATAAAGAGAATTCCATGGTTATGTTCCGTGAACTCATTGAATCCAAAGAATTCCGCAGTGCCAAATCAAAACTTGCATTTGCAGTGGGAAAAGATATTGCAGGCAAGGTGATCGTAGCAGATATTGCAAAGATGCCACATCTTCTGATCGCGGGAGCAACTGGATCCGGTAAATCCGTATGTATCAATACTCTGATCATGAGTATTCTCTATAAGGCGAAGCCAGATGAGGTGAAGCTGATCATGGTGGATCCAAAGGTAGTGGAGCTCAGCGTGTTTAACGACATCCCCCATTTGAAAATACCTGTGGTCACCAACCCCAAAAAGGCAGCGGGCGCATTAAACTGGGCAGTGAATGAGATGACAGATCGCTATAAGGCATTTGCTAAAAGAGGGGCCAAAGACATTGCCAGATATAATCAGATCCTACAGGAAGAGGGGGAAAAACCCCTGCCCAAGCTGCTGATCATCATAGACGAGTTGGCAGACCTGATGATGGTAGCCCAAGGGGATGTGGAAGACGCCATCTGTCGGATAGCCCAGCTGGGGCGGGCCAGCGGGATTCACCTGGTGATCGCAACGCAGCGGCCTTCCGTCAACGTGATTACCGGTATCATCAAGGCCAATATTCCCTCTCGGATCGCCTTTGCAGTGTCCTCTGGAGTGGATTCCCGGACTATTTTGGATATGTCCGGTGCGGAAAAGCTGCTGGGCCAGGGAGATATGCTATACTACCCTGCCGGCGCTGCCAAACCACTGCGGGTACAGGGCTGCTTTGTGTCGGATAAAGAGGTGGATGAAGTTACGGGCTTCTTGAAGGAGCAGAACATCGTCAACTACGACGATACCGTAACCGCCCACATCGAAAAATCCACGGACAACGAATATGGCGATGAAGAGGAGGAGATGGATCCTCTCTTCAAGGAGGCTGTCAAACTGGTGCTAGAGTACGAGCAGGCTTCTACTTCCATGCTACAGAGGAGACTTCGTGTGGGATATGCCAGAGCAGCACGGCTTATCGATGACATGTACATGCGAAACATTGTAGGAGAGGCCCAGGGCTCTAAGCCCAGAGAAGTGCTGATCTCGTGGCAGGATTTTTACGATTTATTCGGGGAGCAGAAAACAGACGAGCCATTTTAAAAGGTTTAGGAATGAAAGGGATTCTATGGAGAATATGATTCATATAGGGGTTATTTCCCTAGGATGTGCGAAAAATACAGTGGATACAGAATTAATACTGGCCAAACTTCACAAATATCCTGTGGAGTTTGTCTCAAGAGAGCAGGATGCAGATATTGTGCTGATTAACACCTGCGGCTTTATAGGAGACGCCAAAGAGGAGTCCATCCAGACCATTTTAGAGATGGCTGAACTTAAAAAACAGGGAATCATTCAGGGGATCATCGTGTGTGGTTGCCTTTCTCAGCGGTATCAGCAGGAGCTGGAAAAGGAGCTTCCAGAGGTGGATGCCTTTTTGGGAACGGCCGCCTTTGAGCACGTTGGAGATGCGCTGGAGAGCATTCTCCACCAGCATATATACACAAATTATGACCGGCAAACAAGACCGGAGGATTTGCGAGAGCGGATATACACCACGCCGGCACATTTAGCGTATATCAAAATTGCAGAGGGATGTAATAACTGTTGCAGCTATTGCGTCATCCCCAAGATCAGAGGGCCAATTGTCAGCCGGCCCATGGAGGACATTGTGGCAGAGTCCCAGATGCTCGGGAAGCGCGGGGTGAAAGAGCTGGTAGTGATTGCCCAAGATACCACCAAATATGGCATCGATCTCTATGGGAAAAAGGCCCTTGCGCCTTTGCTGGAAAAGCTGGCACAGACTTCCGGCATTCCCTGGATTCGGGTGATGTACTGCTATCCCGAGAATATCGATGATGAGCTGCTGAGCGTAATGGTGCAGTACGATAATATTCTAAAGTATTTGGATTTGCCGCTTCAGCATTTTGATGACCAAGTGCTGAAGAATATGAATCGCAACAACAGCCTCCAGAACATTCGGAAGATCATTGGGAAGATTCGCGACTACAGCAGCGACTTTGTGCTTCGCACGACCGTGATCACTGGCTTCCCCGGGGAGACAGAGGAGCAGTTTCAGACCATGTTGGACGCCATAGAGGAGCTGAGGTTTGACCATCTAGGGGCGTTTGCCTACTCTCAGGAAGAGGGTACAATGGCGGCAAACATGGAAAATCAGATTCCCGAGGATGTAAAAAACAGTCGAAGAGACCAGGTGATGCTGCTTCAGAGTGGAATTTCCCTGGAAAAGAACCGAGAAATAGTCGGCAAAAAAATGCGGATATTGATCGAAGGGCAGGACGAAAATGGCCGGTATTACGGCAGGAGTGGTAGAGACGCCTATCAGATTGATGGATTGGTGCTGGTCAATGCAAAAAAAAGTCTGAAGATTGGCGAATTTTATGATATGATGGTGACACAAGCAAGCGAATACGATTTGATGGGAGATGTGACATGCTAAATACCCCTAATGTGTTGACGTTAGTTCGGATGGTGCTCATACCAGTATTTATGCTGTTTTACTATTTGGGAATAGACAACTGGAATCTCTATGCGGGAGTGATTTTCATCATTGCGTCTTTGACGGATATGCTAGATGGGATGATTGCCAGAAAAAAGGGGCTAGTTACCAACTTTGGAAAGTTTGCAGACCCGATTGCGGATAAACTTTTGGTGGCGGCGGCGCTTTTCATTCTGCTGGAAGAGGGAATGATAAACGGCGTGCTCACCTTTATCCTCATTGCCAGGGAGTTTATCATCAGCGGTTTTCGAATGGTGGCTGCCAGCAGCGGAGTCGTATTGGCAGCGGGGAGCATTGGCAAGGCCAAGACAGTGGTGCAGATGGTGGGTATTATCGTGATGCTCCTGCTAGACCCATACTTTAACCCCATTGGATGGCCGATCGGGCTCATTCTCATGTACGCCAGCGCGGTGCTGTCCATATGGTCCTGTGTGGACTACATTGTGCGCAATAGGGCGTTGCTGAAAGAAACACACTCGTGAGCAGGGTGGATTTTTAGATCAATTTTTACAGATGAAAAGCAAGAACGGAGGAATACAAATGGCGAAATCGATGGATAGGGTTACTCCTAAAAATAGCAGTCAAGAGGAGAAGCAAAAGGCACTGGAAGAGGCGCTGGCCTCTATTGAAAAGCAGTTTGGCAAGGGTGCGGTCATGCGGCTGGGGGAATCCAGCGCGAATATGAATGTATCGGTGATTCCCACAGGGTGTTTGGAGCTGGACATTGCCTTAGGGGTAGGTGGCGTGCCCAGAGGTAGAATTGTGGAAATCTACGGGCCAGAATCCTCAGGTAAGACCACAGTGGCTCTGCACATGATTGCAGAGGCGCAAAAGCGGGGAGGCGCAGCGGCCTTTATTGATGCAGAACATGCACTGGATCCCATCTATGCAAAGGCGCTGGGGGTGGACATAGACAATTTATTTGTCTCCCAGCCGGATACAGGGGAACAGGCGCTGGAGATCACAGAAAAGCTGGTGCGCAGCGGAGCCATAGATATTGTAGTGGTGGACTCAGTGGCGGCATTGGTGCCTAAATCCGAAATCGAGGGAGAGATGGGTGCTAGCCATGTGGGATTGCAGGCGCGGCTCATGTCTCAGGCGCTTAGAAAGCTGACAGGGTGCATTGCAAAGTCCAATGCAGTGGCTGTGTTTATCAATCAATTGAGAGAAAAAGTGGGCGTGATGTTTGGAAACCCAGAGACCACAGCAGGTGGCAGGGCACTGAAGTTCTATGCCAGCGTGCGGATTGATGTGCGTCGAGCGGATGTGATTAAAAACGGCGACGAGATGATTGGCAACAAGACCAAAATCAAAGTGGTGAAAAACAAGGTGGCGCCCCCATTTAAGTCCTGTGAAGTGGATATCTACTACGGCAAGGGGATCTCTATGGGTTCTAGCTTGGTGAACTTAGGCGTACAGCAGGGTATCATCGATAAAGCGGGCGCGTGGTTCTCCTATGAGGGCGTGCGTATTGGACAGGGCAAGGACAATGCGAGAAAGTACCTGGAGGAAAATCCTGAGGTGGCCAATAAAATTAAGGCGGCTATTTTAGAGAATTTTCATCTCAATTACGATCTTCCAGCATCTGAGTCTGCGGACAAACAGGCGGAAAGTAGTGCTGAATCATCGGCGGATGAGAATTAAAATAATAGCACCTAGGGGCCACTGATAGGGGGGCACGGGACCTGGCGCGAGGGGCACGAAATGCTGGCGCGAGGGGCACGAAATGCCAAAGACCGAGGAAGGCGACGGTAGGGCCGGGGTATTTGGGTGATGTATGAAGAAATACAGCCTGAAAGCCGCAAAAGGCGAGGATAGGATAACCGCTTCCAAACAGCTAGGAAACAGACTTGAAAGCGAAGATACTGAAGTTAATTTCAAAAAGAAGCAGCATGAACATCTATGCTGCTTTTCTACATCTTTTGAATGGTTGGAGCAGCGCTAAGTTACCTTGTGAGGACGGATCGGGCGATATCTATCAGCTAATAGCGTCGAAGAGCGCTGGTCAAGTTTCCATACCTAGATCTAGAACCTATTTGTTGCGCCAACCATGAGCGCGCTTTCTAACAGCTACATAACATAAAAATTGACTGAGAAAAATGAGTAATACGGAAAATACCAAGCAGCGCTGAAAGGGAAAAAGTGTTGAAATACAGATATATTGTCTGTATGATCGATTGTATACTTGTGGGAATGAGATCAGGCCAACAGATGGGCCTGCTTTCCCAAATGCGTTGAAAAATCCTCTAAATTTGGCGTTTGACAAAACCTTTTTCTTGCCATATAATATATCGCTAAAGTAACAATGGGCAGGGACCGCTTGTCTAATTGTGTGAAATCGATTATAATATTTATTTGTGGTGCAGTATTCTAGTCGGTACTGCCGGTTTCGAAGACGGGCCTAAAAATCCGTACAGGGCACATCGATGAAGTTTCTGGTGTTGGCTTTTAACGCCCCGTTAGGAGCTGATGCTGGGAGTTAAGGAAGAAGGGCGACTCATAAGGGCATATGAGAGCCGACCCAGCTTCCGTGGAGACCCATCTCGGTGGTTTTTTAAAAATTACTGACTGGGATTAAACCTGATATGCGGCCTCAAGCTGTGTACAGAGTAGCCTGCCTTGCGTTGATGTGGTGGATTGAGGAATATGCTCCCTTGACTTTGGCCAAGAATAGGGCGTAATCGCCTTTTGAAACCATGTTGGCAAAAGAGGATAGATTCCGGTTTGTGCTGTTGAGGAAAGCTCCTAGACTGTAATTTTAGGTGCGTCGGGGATTATAGTGTGGTTATTAAGGCGATTCAGTTATACACTTGGCGACAAGGTATTGCAGGCTTTAAAGGGAAACCGCTCTCTTACGGCGACGAGGAGTAGCCTGTAGGGAAATCCTACTGAACTATATGCTGCAAGGTCTACTCGGCGCATCACCACATATTTAAAATATTGATAGTAAAGTATGGGAGAGTTACTTGGGAAATTCAACTTCAAAGGGCAAATCAAAACATTGGCCGCTGAAGATTTTTTTTATCACCCTGTTGATCTCAGGCAGCATTAGCTTTGTGGCTGAAGTATTTATGGATCGGCTGAGTATTTTTTGGGCAGTGGTCATTTTAATATTACTCATCGGGATCGGTGTGCTATTTGATATTATCGGCGTGGCCTTTGCGTCCTGCCAGGAGACACCGTTTATTTCCATGTCCGCAAAAAAGATCAAAAAGGCAAAAGTGGCGCTGAATATGCTAAAAAAGGCAGATATGGTTTCTAACTTCTGTAACGACGTAGTAGGGGATGTCTGCGGCATCATCAGCGGCGCAGCAGGCGCGGCAATTTCGTATAAAATTGTAATTGATGGCGGAGAAACGGCGGATCTCATTGTGGGGATTGCCATTTCAGCACTGGTAGCAGCGTTGACAGTCAGCGGCAAGGCGCTGGGCAAAAAAGTGGCGATGAACAAAAACAAGGAGATTGTAGAGCTGATCGGTGCGATTGTAGGCTTTTTTAAGCGCAATAAAGATGGCGCCAAATAGTAAAGCATGATGATGAGTGAAGATATTTTACATACGATTCAAAGTCCACAAGACATTAAAAAGCTAAATAACAAGCAGCTTGATCAACTGGCCTCGGAAATACGAGACTTTTTAATTGCCAACGTCAAAGTGACAGGCGGACACCTGGCGTCTAATTTAGGTACAGTGGAGCTTACGCTGGCGCTGCACTATGTTTTTGATTCACCAAAAGATCAAATTATTTTTGATGTGGGGCATCAGAGCTACACCCATAAGATCATTACAGGTAGGCTTGGCCAATTTCACACTCTGCGCCAATATGGGGGATTGAGTGGTTTCCCAAAGCCAGAGGAGAGCCCACACGATATCTTTAAAGTGGGCCATTCCAGCACGTCCATTTCGGCAGCTCTTGGACTGGCCAGGGCTAACCGAATTCAGGGAGTCAAAGACGCTAACGCCATTGCCGTCATTGGAGATGGTGCATTTAGCGGCGGGATGGTGTTCGAGGCGCTCAACGATGCAGATCAGTACGGGGATAAAATCATACTGGTGTTGAACGACAATGAGATGTCCATTGATGCCAATGTAGGGGCGATGCACTCGTATTTTTCTAAGCTGAGGTCCAGCCCCATGTACTACCAATTCAAAAAGGGCTTTACCGGCTTTTTAAATAAAATACCTGGAATTGGAAGACACCTAGCCCGATTCACCGAGCGGGTGAAGGATCTCATAAAATTCGTGTTCGTCAAAGGGCTGTTCTTTGAGGAGATGGGCTTTACCTATATTGGCATTGTCAACGGACACGATATGGAAAAACTCATTGAGGCGTTTAAAATGGCGAAAAATGCCCCCAAAAACGTCATTGTACATGTAAAAACCCAAAAGGGAAAGGGATATAAAAAAGCGGAAGATCGACCAGCGGACTATCACGGACTCAGCCCCATGGACGATGAGACTCAGACCAACTCGGGCGTCTTTGGTGACGAACTCATCAAAATCGCCAGGGAAAATCCCAAAGTGGTAGCGGTTACCGCAGCCATGATGTCAGGCACTGGCCTAAGACAATTTGCTCGGGAATTTCCAGAGCGGTTTTTTGATGTGGGCATTGCCGAACAACACGCGGTTACTATGTGTGGTGGTATGGCCAGAAATGGCCTACACCCGGTGTTTGCGGTATACTCTACCTTTTTACAGAGAGGATTTGATCAGGTTGCCCATGACATCTGTATGCAAAACCTCCCAGTGGTATTTGCCATTGATAGAGCTGGGCTAGTGGGTGCAGACGGAGAAACCCATCACGGCGTATTCGACGTGAGCATTCTTAGGGTACTGCCTAATATACGCATCTATGCCCCGAGGACCCAAGGGGAATTGCGGGCGATGCTGCAAAAGGCATTTACCATCCAAGGGCCAGTATGTATTCGCTATCCTAGATGTCAACTGCCTCTGGGCGATGCAGTTGCGTTGGCGGAACTGGATCAATTCGAAGTGATTCGGCCGCTGAAGAAGACCACAGTTCTATCCTATGGGCCCCAGATGAAATTGGCTTTGCAGCTTGCCAAAAACCATGACATTGGGGTGGTCAGTGCAAGGGTGATCAAACCTTTAGATGAGGCGTGTTTGGATGAGATGGGCAAGAAGGTAGAGCATTTGATCATCTTAGAGGGAAGCATGGAAGCAGGTGGCTTGGGTAGTGCCGTATTAGAGTACTATGCTGCTCATGACGTAAAACTGAACGTCACTATCAAAGGCCTGCCAGACAGGTTTATCACCCACGGCAGCGAGCAGGAACTGCTCAGAGAAGTGGGCCTGGATCTGGATTCTATCCAAAGAATGCTGTGAGAAAGACGGGGGATATGGCACCTGACGGCATAGGAGGCTGAAATGAAAAAAGAGAGAATTGATATATTGTTGGTAGAAAAAGGTCTCATTTCTGGCCGTGACCGGGCAAAGCGGATGATTATGGCAGGAGAAGTATGGGCTGATGGAAAGAGAGTGGAAAAGCCCTCTCAGGTTTTTCCCGAAGACATTGCTTTGGAAATAAAGGGAGATGAGTGCCCCTATGTGAGCAGGGGCGGAAAAAAGTTGGAAAAGGCAATCTCCTGTTTTGGTGTAGCAATAGATGGAAAGATATGCATGGATGTAGGTGCATCTACAGGGGGATTTACTGACTGCATGCTGCAAAACGGGGCAAAAATGGTGTATTCGGTGGATGTGGGATACGGTCAGCTGGACTGGAAGCTGCGAAATGACAGCAGAGTGGTGGTGCTAGAGCGGACCAATGCCAGATACTTAAATAGAGAGTTAATCCCACAAGAAGTGCAACTGGCAAGTATTGATGTGTCGTTTATTTCTCTCAAGCTGATCTTCCCAGCAGTAAAGGAGGTTTTAGCGGCAGATGGCCAGGTGGTGGCGCTGATCAAACCCCAATTTGAAGCGGGAAGAGATAAGGTGGGTAAAAAGGGTGTAGTGAGAGATCCCAAGGTGCAGGAACAGGTGATTCAAGATGTATTACAATATGGACGGGAAGCAGGCCTTTTTTGTAAGGGATTGACGTTTTCGCCCATCAAAGGTCCCTGTGGAAACATCGAATATTTGTGTTGGCTCGTCGGAAAAGAAGAGGCTCGGGAAATCTTGCCGGAGATATCAGATTTAGTGGAACAGGCACATAATCAGCTGGATGCCCCCGTAATAGCACGAGAGAATTGATAGAAATGGATACTTATACAGTTTTTTGTAAAAGAAAAAGGATAGCTAAGAAAATGGGCTGAGCTAAAAATGATAGAACAGTTAAAGAAACGAGTTAATAGGAGAGCAACACGGTTTACTCGCCAAGAAGACGGCTGTTTATGGGAAAAACTCAGTTTATTCTTTGATTGGCCTTATTTTTAACGGGGAAAAATATTGTATAAATATACCTTTTTGTTTATAATAAAAGGGAAATATGGCTTGCGTGAATGAGATTAGACTTCTCGCTCAATGCAAAATAGGATCAAATACGCAAATTAGATGGAAGTGACAAGGAACGGAATATGCTAAATTTTTGCATTAACACGAATATTCAAAAGGATCCAGATCTTTCGGTCACACGCAGAGTTGCTGAGATTCTAGAAAAAAAGAGACAGAACTTCTACTACGAGGCTAACGTGGCAGATTATTTTCACCAAAAGCCAGTGGACGATTTTTCTAAAATCGATGTTCTTTTGGTCATAGGTGGAGACGGGACGATCTTAAAGGCCGCCAGGACGTATGCCAAATACAATCCGAAAATTCTGGCGATCAATTTGGGAAGGTTAGGTTTTTTGACCGAAACAGAGCTCTCGGATCTGGATGTGGCAATTGACCATATTCTGTGTGGCGCCTACAAAATAGATAGCCGTGTTATGCTCAAAGCCAGCATCGTAGACGAAGAGAGCAAGAGGGTTGTCAAACAGGCAGTGGCACTCAACGACTGTGTGGTCTCTCAGCGGAAAATCCTCAGAATGATCAACGTGGAATTCTATGTGGATCAGGATTTAGTGGAAAGCCTCTACTGTGACGGCATTGTGGTTTCCAGCCCTACAGGCTCTACAGGGTACTCTCTATCAGCAGGAGGACCGATTTTAACGCCTAATCTGGAATGCTTTGTGATCACTCCCGTTTGCGCTCATACGCTTCAATCTCGCAGCATGGTGATTGCGTCGGACAAAAAGGTATTGGTGCGGCCAAGGCCAGACTCCAAGGGTGTGGCCCTTTCCATTGACGGCCAAGAACACTTTGAGGTGGAAGAAGGACAGGCTGTGATTGTGGAGAAGTCAGATCATTTGGCCAATTTCATTCGTTTAGAGGATCGAAACTTCTTTGGCCTGCTCAAACAAAAGTTGACAGAGTGGAACATGCAAGTGAAATAGCATTTGAGTTTCGAGGGAATTTATGAAAAAGAGAAGACAGGATAAAATACTGGAGATTATCTCAAATAACGATATAGAGACGCAAGAGGAGCTGGCACAACGGCTCATTGAGGCGGATTTTAAGGTGACTCAGGCGACAGTATCCAGGGATATTAAGGAGATGCAGCTGATCAAAGTCCAGGGGAAACATGGCAGGTATAAATACGCCCTCAGTGAACAAAACGGGGATTTCCCCGTACTCCTCAGAATTTTCCGCGATACTGTGCTAAGTGTAGAGAGCACCAACTGTTTGGTGGTGATTCGAACGCTGACAGGGAGCGCCAATGCGGCGGCAGAAGTGGTGGATAGCTTGAAATTAGAGGGGATTTTAGGGACCATTGCCGGAGATAATACCATCTTTATCGCCATCCAGTCCCAGGATAAAGTGGAGGAGATTGCACAGACTTTCAGAAATATGATGGTATAGAGAGAGCGGCGACAGAGGAAAGTTAAGAAGGGTTATTATGTTATCGAGTTTACATGTGAAAAACATAGCACTCATTGAGAGTTTAGATATGGAGTTTGCCCAGGGGCTGAATATTTTGAGCGGTGAGACTGGCGCAGGAAAATCCATTTTAATCGGCTCTATTGGCCTTGCTTTAGGTTTCCGTGCCGATAAGGAACTCATCAGGACGGGGCAGGATAAGGCGGAAGTCACGGCTATTATCGAGGATGTGGACCCTGTAACTAGGCAAAAGCTTGAGCAATATGGAATAGAGCTAGAGGAGGATACGCTGATTTTGTCGCGCCAGCTGCAAGTAAATGGCAAATCCGTTTGCAGAATCAATGGGATTATTGTGCCATTAAATGTACTGCGCCTCATAGCAGAGGATATGATCACGCTGCACGGCCAAAATGAACATCAAAAACTCTTTCAAGAGGAAACCCATATTGACTTTATCGATAACTATGAAAAAGAGAAAATCAATCCTCGTAAAGAGGCGGTGGCTGATCTATATGAAGAGTATGCCTGCCTGAAAAAACAGTGCAGTGAAAATCAATTAAACGATGCGGAGAAAGAGCGTTTGATGGATATGCTGCAATTTCAGATTCACGAGATAGATTCTGCGGAACTAAAAGAAGGGGAAGAGGAGGCACTGATAGAGGAAAAAGAGCGGCTGATCAATGCGGAAAAGATCGCTACGGCGATGAATAGCGGCTACGATGCCCTCCATGGTGGATACGACGCCTCTTCTGCATCTTCTGCACTGGATCTCATACAGCACAGCATACATTGTATCTCCCAAGTCAGCGAGTTGAGCAGCGAGTATGGACAAATAGTGGATCGGATGTCTGACGCCTATTATACATTAGAAGATGTGGCAGAGGAGATCAAAAACCTGGGTGAGACGATTAATTATGACGAGCCGAGACTCAATCAGATCGAAGAGCGCCTCAGCCTGCTGCAAAATCTAAAGCGCAAGTACGGCAAAACAGTGGAGGAGATAGAGCGATTTTGTGAATCGGCAAAAGAGCAATACCAGCAACTGGAGTCCAGTGAAAAAAATTATGAAGATTTGATACACAGATTTGATGTAATTAAAAAAAAGTTGTATAATGAATGCGAGCTTCTACACCAAAGCCGTGTGGAGGTTTGCACAAAGTTTGAAATAGAGGTAAATAAACAGCTGAAGGATCTGGGAATGGGAAATGCTGTGTTTCGCGTAGAGATCGCAGATCTGCCAGCAGTAGAGGAGGTAACATTTACAAAAAAAGGCGTAGATCGCATTCGGTTTTTGATTTCCACCAATCTTGGGGAGCCGCTCAAACCGCTGAAGAAGATTATATCCGGCGGTGAGGCGTCTCGGATTATGTTAGCGCTAAAGAATATTTTAGCTCAGACAGATAATGTAGGCACTTTAATTTTTGATGAGATCGATACGGGGATCAGCGGCAGTATTGCGGGTAAAGTTGCGCTAAAATTAAACGGCATTGCCAAGTACCGCCAAGTGATCTGTATTACACATCTAGCGCAGTTGGCGAGCTTTGCAGACAGGCACTTTTTAATTGAAAAACGTCAAAAAGATGGGCATACCATAACGGATATCATAAAATTAGATGAAAAACAGCAAATTTATGAGGTAGCTAGACTATCTAGTGGAAGCAACAGCAAAATTGCGATCCAAAATGCAAAAGAATTAATTGCAAAAGCCAACGAAATAAAAAAATAACATTTCATATAATAATTACATTGCATAAAAACATGACGCACTTTAGAAAATAACAGGGATATAAAGTGCGAGGTGTTTTTATGAAAGGCAGAAGTTATAAAAAATGGATATTTATCATTCCGTTTTTAGCATTTGTTATAGTGTTTTGTCTAGGATACTTGTCAATTAGCAAACTTCCTGATACGATTTTTATAAAGGAAGATGAGAGCGAAGTACTTGTAGGCGGGTTTCCTATTAATGTAGATATTACAGGGGATGAACAGGCAGTTGAGACGCTCAATTTTAATGGGACAAGTCTGAAAGATAATAGCACATATAATTTAGGTTCTCCCATTCAAATTGATTCTTCTGCTCGAGGCTCTTTTCAGATCTCCTTAAAACTGCTGGGGGTAATTCCGGTAAAGGATATCAATATTGTCGTAGATAAAGAGCGGCGATTGATCCCAGGAGGACAGTCTATCGGAGTGCTGCTATATACAAAAGGGGCGCTTGTAGTTGGATCTTCGGATATCATTTGCAGCGATGGCAGTAAGCAGAACCCTGCACTAAAAGCGGGAATTGTGGTGGGAGATGTGATTGTCAAAGTAGATGGAGTAGAAGTGGAAGATGCGGATCATCTATCGACACTGATTAATGACTTGAGCAACGAGAATATCACTTTTACTGTGGAAAGAGGCAGCAATGAAGTGGATATCCAGGTAAAACCTGTAAAAGATGCAGACGACGGCCTATATAAAATTGGTCTGTGGGTGAGAGATAGCACTGCTGGAGTAGGGACACTGACATATTACGATCCGCTTTATAATACTTTTGGAGGGTTAGGACATTCTATCACTGATCTCGATACAGGTCAAGAACTTAGTGTGAAAAATGGAGAGATCATCCATTCTGATATTATAGATATTGCGAAGGGTGAAAAAGGCGCACCAGGTGAGTTAAAAGGACTATTTAATACATCGAAAAGTAAAATAGGTAAAATTGAAAAGAATACGGAAGTTGGCATTTATGGTGAAGCATATGAGCCAATTGAGAACGAACTTTATGAAAAGGGATTGCCCATAGCTTCTCAAGAAGATGTAAAGCTAGGTTCGGCTCAGATTTTGACCACGTTGGATGACCAAGGCGTTAAGGCATACGACTGTAAAATTGTCAAGAAAAAAGACCAAAGTTCCCAAGAGGTTAAAAGCTTTGTAATCGAGGTGACAGACAAGGAATTGCTGGAAAAGACGGGAGGGATTGTACAGGGCATGAGTGGCAGCCCTGTAATCCAAAACGGAAAAATTATTGGCGCAGTAACTCACGTATTCATCAATGACCCAACCAAAGGTTATGGAATTTATATTGAGTGGATGTTGGAAAATAGTGACGACTGACAAGTAAAACTAATAACTTGGAAAAATATGGTTGCCAAATTATTTCGTCCTAAGTATAATAAATTTATAATATAAAGGCAGGGGGTTATGTAATGGGAGAAAGCAAGATAAAATATTCCGTTGTAATAGCAGATGCAAACCGTAATTTTATGCTACTATTAAAGGAATATTTAGGTCAAATGGATCGTTTTGAAGTCATCGATTTTGCCTTTTCCGGAAAAGAGGCAATAGAGAAATATGAAGAGCACCATCCAGATTTTATGATTTTAGATCTGGTACTTCCGATGATTGATGGCTTTGGGGTGATCGAAGAAATTATCAGCCAGGAGTCTATACGTCAAACGAGGATTATTGTCTCCTCCAGTGTGGGGATGGATTTCATTGTGAAGAAGGCATTGGGGTTAGGAGTGGACTATTTTTTCATCAAGCCTTTTGACTTCCACACGTTTAAAAATCGGATGGACGATGTGGTGAAAAACATCAGCCTGGAAAAGGGTGAGAACCAGGAACCTCCAGAAAAAGTCCAGTTAAATTTTACTGGGCCAAAACGCAATGACGACTATATGAGTATCAGCGATTTGATCCAATATATTGGGATTCCTGCCCATGTAAAGGGATACTATTTTATTCGTGAGGCAGTATACATTTCGCTGCGTGAGGAGAAATCACTTGGGAATTTTTCTAAGAAAATCTATCCCAAGATTGCTGAGAAATACAATACTACATCGATATGTGTGGAGAGAAATATCAGACACGCCATTGAATCCGCATGGAACAAGGGAAACTTAAAGGTATTGGATACCATGTTTGGCTACACCATCAATGCGGCAAAGGGAAAACCCACCAATCGGGAGTTTATTGCCATGCTAGTGGATAGAATTCGCATCTTGAATACTGACGTAGACTGAGAAAAAGATAAAGAAAAAAACTGAATATTGAATAATGCGGGTGTTACCGCATTTTTTTATGTGATTTTTTGCTGTATTTGAGATTCCCAAATAAAATAATTTCTTTTGCATATATTTTTAATAAAATGGGTGCCGTATAGGATGGCTGGGAGATTGGGATAGGAAGCGCTCCAATGCGCTTAGTGTTTGGGGAGTAATGAGATGCAGCGCTTGGCAAACAGGATCAAAATGAGTTTGTGGAACGATCGATACTTCTATTTAGTTGTGTTATTTTTTTTGATCGCCGGGTTTTTTGCAGGAGGATATAGTGGAGCCATTTCTGATTCTTTTAATCAGTATATTTCAGATACAATCGTAGAAGGCATAGTAGGAAATACCTGGCTAAGTTATCTGCTTTGGCTGATTTGGGGGTATTTTTGCATGACCATGCTGATCATACTAGCTGGATACTATGCACTTACCTTCCCCATTTGCCTGGGAGTGCTGATATACTGGGGCATCCGAATGGTGTTTTTTTTAAAGTCTGCTGTAGGGCGGCTAAATTTCTTTTTCGTCATATCATTATTTCTCGTATATGTCATTTGTTCTATCTGCTACTGCAAAATGGGCGTAGAGTCGCTCAAAAGCTCTATCTATTTCTTTAAACTCCGCAGCGTGGCCAAAACGCCAGGGGAAAAGCTGTTATATGGAAAGGCATTTGTAAAAAAATGTGCTATCATTTTTGGCATCTTAGTGATATTATCAATTTTAGAGTGCAGTATTCAGCAGGGAGCGCAGGGGGATCAACAGGTGAGCACATTGCTCTTGAGCAATCTCTCAACAAATATTTTATAGTGCACCAAAAGATTGGAAGAATAAAAATAAATGGATGGAGCAATAAAAAAGGGAAAGCCGGACGTAAGTGGGCCAAAGAGGGATGACAGATATTATTTGAGAAAGTAGATGAGCAGATGAAAAAGGCGATATTAATTGTACTAGATGGAGTAGGAGCGGGAGAAATGCCTGATGCACAGGAGTTTGGCGATGTAGGCAGCGCCACGCTACTACACACCTATGAAAAGACACACATGCAACTGCCGCATATGGAGAGGCTGGGGTTAAATAGGATACTGAATTTACCAAGTGAAAAGGCCTGTGGTTGCTATGGGAAGGCGGCAGAGGTCTCTAAGGCAAAGGATACCATAACCGGACACTATGAGATTGCCGGCGTGATTGTGGAAAAGCCGTATAAGACGTTTCCAGGTAAACTGCCGGAGGGCATGTTGCGAGAATTTGAGGAAAAAGCACATGTAAAAGTGCTGGGAGGTTATGCTGCCTCTGGCACGGAGATCATCAAACAGCTAGGCGCTGAGCACGAGAGAACAGGCTATCCGATTGTGTATACTTCCCAGGACAGTGTGTTTCAAATTGCGGCCAGCGAACAGACATTTGGATTAGATAGGTTGTACCACATCTGTGAGATCGCCCGGGAGATGCTGGATCAGGAAGATTACCATGTGGGACGGGTGATTGCCCGGCCGTTTATCAAAACAAAAGAGGGGTATGTGCGTACGGCAAACCGCAAAGATTATGCTAAAAAGCCGCCCAAACCCACCATTTTGGACTATGTGAAAGAGTCTGGCAGGGAAGTGGCAGCTGTGGGAAAAATCGAGGACATTTTTGCAGGACAAGGCATGACCAAGATCGACCATACAAGAGATAATCTGGCGGGGATCCGGAGCACTGTGGACTTTATGAGGCAGGAGTGGGAAGGGTTGATTTTCACCAACTTGGTGGATTTTGACATGCTCTATGGCCATCGGAACGACCCAGAGGGAATGAAAAAGGCTCTAGAGGAGTTTGATTCTCATCTGCCGGAGATCATTGGAGCCATGGGACAGGAGGACATTTTGATCATCACCGCAGACCATGGTTGCGACCCTACTACACCCAGCACTGACCATTCCAGAGAGTATATCCCCATTTTGCTCTACGGAAAAGGCATCCAGCAGGATGTGAACATTGGCACGAGAGACAGTTTTAGCGATATTGGGGCGACCATAGCCCAGTACTTTGGGTTGGATTGCTATCAGGGTGATGGGAATTCCTTTTATCAGCTGATTCAAAAATGAATAGGGAATAAAAAAATACGCAGGAATATGGGGAGATGATAAATATGGAACAAATTAAGCAGGCAGCGGATTTTTTAGAGGAAAAGATCAAAGGCGCGCCAGATCTTCTGGTAGTGCTGGGTTCGGGCATTCAGGGATTTCAAGAATACCTGGAAGATGCAGTGGAAATCCCCTATCAAAACATTCCCGGGTTTTGTGTGAGCAGCGTCAAGGGTCATTCTTCTAGATTGGTAGTGGGAAAGCACCAGGGAAAAACCATTGGAGTCATGTGCGGTAGATTCCACTATTATGAGGGAATTACTCTGGATAAAATGGTGCTGCCCATTCGGGCCTTTCGACTGCTGGGGACTCGGAACTTGCTGTTGACCTGTGCGGTGGGGGGCATTTGCAGCAGCTATCAACCAGGAGACGTGGTGGTCATTTGCGACCATATCAACTTTACAGGGGTCAATGTGCTGCATGGATCCAATTACGATGAATTCGGGCCAAGATTTCCCGATATATCCCGCATATATAGCGAGGAGTGGATTTCCACTCTCCAACAGGGCGTGAAGCTGGCGGGAGGTCGGCCCCAGACGGGCGTATATGGCTACATGGTGGGCCCTTCTTACGAGACCAAAGCAGAAGTCCGGGCGCTCAAGGCGTTGGGAGCGGACATGGTTGGCATGAGCCTGGTTCACGAGGCGGTGGCAGCGGCACACTGTGGGTATCGGATAGGAGCTCTGGGATATGTGAGCAATATGGCGGCGGGCATCTCTAAGCAGCCGATTACCCATCAGGAGGTCATAGAAAACGCAGGAAAGGCCAATCACATCATCGCTGAGGCAATTGCCCATTTGATTCATCATCTATAGACCCTCTGCCTTTCCGGATCCTGAAAAAAGGAGGGAGAAGATGAAACTATTTGAGCTTATCCTACTGGTGCTGGTGGGTGGACTTTGTGTATATTTTGGATGGAATATCTGGAAAAGGGAGAAAATCACCTTGATTCACTCCTATCACTATCAAAAGGTCTCTCAGAAAGATAAAGCGCCATATGCCGAGAAAATGGGGAAGACTATGACAGCCATGGGACTGGGGATCGTAATATCAGGCATCATTAACTTTGCCTTTTCCACCGGTTACGGCTGGATTTTATGTGGCATTTCATTGGCTGCTGGGCTGATAGGCATGACAAAAATCCAGAGGAAATATAATCACGGGATATTTTGAGAGATTTATGGTAGAAGGGAGAAAATTGACTGACATTTTGCGGTAATGTGATTCTAAAGGACATGCCGAACGCATATACTAAACCGAAAACGATTGATCATATTGGGTGAAAAATCTACTTTGCGAAAGAAATGATAGATGTTTACTGGGGGATTCATATATGTGGAAAAAGGTACTGTGTATGTTATTGGGATCATGGCGCCGGCGTTTCCCAAAATGACTTTGGGAGCGGATGGGGGAATTCGCTCGGATGCCAAGGCCTATGTGCTCATCGACAGCGAATCTGGAAATATGATACTGGGACAGAATGAACAGGAACCCTTGGCCTGTGACAGCCTGGTAAAATCCATGTCGCTGCTCATCGTGCTAGAGGCACTGGAGAGAGGTGAGATTTCCCTTTCGGATAAGGTAAACATCTCTAAAGAGGCGGCCAGCAAGGGGGGGACTCAGGTGTTTTTAGATGCTGGGCAGACCTATGACGTGAACTCGCTGCTCAAAGCGTGCCTCGTCTGCTCGGCCAATGACGCCATGACCGCGTTGGCAGAGCATGTGGCAGGAAGTGAAGCGGCCTTTGTGCAGAAAATGAACGCTCGAGCCCAAGAGCTGGGGCTGAGCAGCTCTACCTTTACGAACTGCACTGGCCTAAAAGATGAGGCCCAAAAGGCAAGCGCATTGGATATTGCAAAAATTAGCGCCCAAATAGTGAAATACCAAATTTGTCTCAAATACTCCTCTATCTGGATGGACACTTTTGTCCACAACGATGGAAGAGAGACAGAGATGATCAACTCCAACAAGTTAGTAAAGCAAGTAAAGGGAACGGACGGCCTCATGACAGGGTCTTCAGCAGAGGGGGGATACTCGGTGGTAGCCACCAAAAAGGGCATGAGCGGACGGTTCATCTGTGTGGTCATTGGGGCAAAAAACTCATCGTCCCGATTCCAGACGTGTATTGATGCCTTGAACTATGCCGAGGCGAACTACCTTTCCAAGCGCATTGTGGCTCAAGGGGAACTGGTCAAGAAAAACGTGCCCATTGCAGATGGCAGGGTAAAGGAACTCAACGTCTATGCCAAAGACGATTTTTCCACATTGATCCCCAAAGAACAGGCCAACTCTGTGGAAAAACAGGTTGTGTTGTCAGAGCAAATTCAGGCACCGTTGAAAAAAGGAGATGAGGTGGGCAGCATTTTAATTACCTTGGACGGAAAGGAAATTGGCAAGGTGCCCATCATAGTCAACGAGGACGTAGAGGAAAACACGTTCCAGCATTGTATGAAAAGAGTGCTGTACTCTTGGCTGTTTGAATGACAAAATAATAAATTGGAAGTTTTATATAGAAGGCTATCAGGCAAAAGGGCTGGCAGGGATGTGCGAGCTCTTTTTATATGGGAGCTTGTTATATGGGAGCTTGAGCGCAATGAATTCACCAGCGGGAATAAGAGTTTTGCTATTAGATGGAGAAAGCCAATAGAAAATTTTGAGGCCTGATGTAAAGCCATGAGTGAAATCACAGTAGAGGCGGTGCGTGTAAATTTGACGCCTCCTGAGAGGGAAACTGGCATGATGTACTTTTAGATTTGCCGATATTTAAACGATTACTTAAGAGCACGGGGATGCGAGTACGGCAGCGCTGGAATATAAAAAAGATGGATAACGCCCAAAATCAAATAGCTGGAAGGATGTGGAGTTTTAATGATAGAGCACATGGATAGATCAGAGCGGGAGGACGTTGACAGCTGAGATTTTTACATGATAGAATCAATTATAGAGAAGGGATAGAAAAATTCTTGGTATATGGGAGTAGAGAAGTGAACGAATACAAGAAATTAGCGGTAAATGAAAAGGGACATTTGGTATTGGGTGGCTGTGATGCCGTAGAACTGGCAAAAAAATTTGGCACACCTCTTTATGTGATGGAAGAGCAGGTCATTCGAGATGTGTGTCAAGGGTATATGAAAACACTGAAGGAGAGCAGCTTAAAAGGCATTATTTTGTTTGCAAGTAAGGCGTTTATGACCACGGCTATGTGCAAGATCATTCAGAGCGAGGGGCTCGGCTTGGACGTGGTGTCAGGCGGAGAGCTGTACACTGCCTTGCAGGCAGGATTTCCCACCGACAAGATCTATATGCATGGCAACAACAAGACCAATGCGGAGCTGAAAATGGCAATTGATGCGAAAATCGGCAGGATCGTGCTGGACAGCTTTGAGGAAATCGATATTGTAAACGAATTGGCTGGCCAGAGAGGCCGCAAGGTTCCGGTATCTGTGCGAGTGAAGCCGGGGGTAGAGGCCCACACCCACGAGTACATCAAGACGGGGAATATGGACTCTAAATTTGGCTTTGGCATTATCGACGGAGAGGCAATCAAGGCCATTGAAAAGATATTAGCCTGTGAGAATCTCACCCTAGTAGGGCTGCACTGCCATATTGGCTCGCAGATTTTTGAGCTTCAGGCATTTCAGGATGCGGTGGATATCATGACGGATTTTGCTAGGGAGATTGACGACAAAATGCAGTACCGCATTGGAGAGATCAACTTTGGCGGAGGATATGGCATCCACTATGTGAAGGGGGATGCGCCGCTGCCACCCAGCGAATACGTGAAGACCATTATTGCAGAAATGGAGAAGAACATACAGAAAAAGGGCCTTTGGAAGATGGAGATTGCCATGGAGCCTGGCCGCTCTATTGTGGGAGAAGCTGGGACAACCCTCTATGAGGTGGGCACGATTAAAGAAGTCCCTGGGATTCGCAAATACGTCAGCGTAGATGGCGGCATGACGGATAACATCCGCCCGGCGCTGTATCAGGCCGAATACAGCGCGGTGGTGGCTAACAAGATGGACAAGCCCGAGGAGGATCTGGTCTCCATCGCGGGCAGCAGATGTGAATCAGGGGATATGCTCATCCGGGATATCACTTTGCCGACCATGGAGAGGGGCGATATCCTTGCCGTGCTCTCCACAGGCGCCTATGGCTTTTCGATGGCCAGCAACTACAACAAAGTGCCGCTGGGAGCTGTAGTGCTGGTAAAGGACGGCAACGCACAGCTGATGGTGAAGCGGCAGACGTATGACCAGCTGATCGAAAATGACGTGATTCCAGATTGGCTGTAAGCTGAACGAGAAAGCGGGCAGAATATCATACATGAGAAACCAAAGAGCAGCATGATGGATTTGTGCTGCTCTGATCGTATGTAGCATAGAGCCCTACGTGAATAAAAAATGCAGTCTCATACGGGTGGGCAATGCTGCGAAGGGTTGCAGATATTGCTCTATTGGGCATGGATATCTGTTATTTTTTGAATAAATTATGGTTATAGGTTAAAAGAGCAATCAGGAACGTGCCGAACAGCATCATGTCTGAAAAAGAAAACATTTCAATCTTCCTCCTCCATGGTAAACCCCCCGTTATTATGATGAAGTAGACCGAGATGCTGTTTTATTTGGAATTTACTTCTATATTTTTTATTATTTTACATAAATTAGTTTACCACACAATATGGAAGAATGCAATATTCTTATACAAATCAATGAATTTATTTTT
>ERZ780195.1294-NODE-1294-length-21272-cov-3.567658_pt1 | contig 21272 bp, 11 predicted proteins | sample MGYA00511017_ERZ780195 | MGnify/ENA primary metagenome ERZ780195 (study PRJEB29588, sample SAMEA2159974) | human gut metagenome | biome: human gut; feature: human-associated habitat; material: faeces | place: Denmark | collected 2008/2010 ...
GAGCTGCTCCACTGGGCATCCCGCTGCCCGGGTCAGCGGTATATCATAGAGGACGATTACGATTCGGAGTTCCGCTTTGATACCCGCCCCCTGCCCAGCCTGCAGGGCATGGCCGGGGCCGACGGCCCGGTGGTCTACCTCTCCACCTGCTCCCGCAGCCTGGCCCCCGGCATCCGCATCGCTTACATGGTGCTGCCCCGGCAGCTGCTGCCCGCCTGGCGGGCAAAGTACCGGATCTATTCCGGCACCGTCAGCCGGTTTGAGCAGCAGACCCTGGCCCGCTTCATCCGCGAGGGCTACTTTACCCGGCATCTTGCCCGGGAGCGCGTGGCATACAAGGCCCGGCGGGATGCTTTGGCTGCCTCTCTGCGCGCTGCTTTTGCGCCGGACGAGCTGACCCTGACCGGCCTGCATACCGGCTTGCATCTGTTGGCAAGGCTGAAAAATGCCCCGCCGGATGCCGCCCTTCACGCCGCCGCAAAGGCGCAGGGCGTGGCCCTGAGCCTGCTGAGCGATTATGACCTGACCGGCGGGGAACAGGACTTTTCCGGTACGTTTGTGCTGGGTTATGGCTCCCTGAGCGAGGCATCATTCCCCGAGGCGGGCGAAACGCTGAGGAAGGTCTGCACCGCCGCCCGGGAAGCATCTGTGACCGTGTAAGTGCCCGCTTTTGCATCCCACGCCCCGGGCAGGGCTTCGGCGTGGGGGAGGGCGCTGTTGTTGGCCAGAAACTCCAGGACCGTGCCCAGCAGGGTGTAATCCTGTGCTGCAAAGTCGGTGAGCAGGGCCGTGCTGCTGGCCCGCAGGGCATCCGGCAGGGTGGCGGGCAGCAGGGCGAGGTCCTGCCGGAAAAAGGCTTCCCATACTGCCGCCCGGGCGGCGGCCCGGCGGGCAGGCGGCAGGGTGCCGTCTGCATCCCAGCCGGAGAGCAGTGCGTGGGCCTCCTTGGCCGAAATGCTCTGCACAGCGGCGGAAAGTCCGGTTTCGGTCAGCTCATCGGCAGTCAGTGCCCCCGAAAACCCCACCCGCACCGGCCCGTAACGGGAAGCAGTCTTTTCCAGCACAGCGGGGGACAGCGCCAGATAAAGCATATCCTCCGGCAGGCCCAGCACCTCCAGAAGCGCCTGACGGCACCGGGCGGGCCCCGCCGCTCCATAGCAGTGGGCAAGGCTGGCAGTCTCTCCGTTGAAGGGAACCGTCAGCTCCCCCGGCACGGCCAGCAGGTTCAGACTGTTCTGGGCGGCGTTCAGGTAGACCAGCAAAAAGCCCGGCTGCTCCCCGGCGGTGCAGAGAAGCAGGGTCATCCGGTGCTCGGCCCGGGGCAGCTGGATGGGCACCCCGCTCTGGGGCTGGGCGGTCTGGATGCGGGTGCGCACCATCTGCCGGGTGAGCAGGACTGTGCCGCCCACCAGCGGCAGCAGCACCAGAAGTGCCGCCCCCAAAGCCGCCCAGAAGGGCCTCCAACCGTTCTTGTGCATCCCGTGTTCCTCCGTTCCGTTTTGGAACAGGGTGGGCCGGGATGCGCTTTTTTATACAGAAACCGCTGCCCGGGCATGAAAACGCCCCCTGTGCCATACAGTAGAGCACAGGGGGCGTTTGTGTATGTGGGAGAGCTTGGCGCGGGTGAACGCGGTGGTCGGCGGTGTGGTATGGGGGCCGGCGGGGCTGGCACTGCTGTTTGGTACCGGCTGTCTGCTGACAGTGCGCACCGGTTTTTTCCAGCTGCGGTATTTCGGGTACTGGATGCGGCACACCATCGGGGCTATCTTCCTGGACCGGAATGTGACCGCCCACACGGACGATGAAGCCATCAGCCAGTTCCAGAGCCTTTGCACGGCGCTGGCGGCGACCATCGGCACCGGCAACATCGTGGGCGTGGCGGCGGCCATTCTGGCAGGCGGGCCGGGGGCTGTGTTCTGGATGTGGGTCATGGCCCTGCTGGGGATGATGACCAGTTATGCCGAGAACGTGCTGGGCATCTGCTACCGCCGCCGGGATGCCGCCGGAAGATGGTGCGGCGGGCCTATGTACTATCTGGCCGAGGGGCTGGGCGGCGGCTTTGGCCGGGCAATGGCGGTGCTGTTTGCCTGCTTTTGCGTGCTGGCCAGCTTCGGCATGGGGAATATGAGCCAGATCAACTCCATTGCGGGCAATCTGCAGGCGGTGTTCCGGGTGCCGCCGGTGGCAACGGGCATCGTACTGGCCCTGCTCACCGGGCGGGTCATACTGGGCGGACTGAAGCGGGTGGCCGCAGTCACGGAGGCCATCGTCCCGCTCATGGCCCTGTTCTACCTGTTCGGGGCGCTGACCGTGGTCTGTGTCCATTGGGCGGCTGTCCCGGCGGCATTCGCGGCCATCTTCCGGGGGGCGTTTGGCTTGCAGGCCGCCGGGGGCGGGGTGCTGGGTTACGGCATGGCCCGGGCCATCAGCTGGGGATTCAAGCGGGGAGCCTTTTCCAATGAAGCAGGACTGGGCGCGTCGGTGCTGGTGCACTGCGCGGCCAACGTGGAGGAGCCTGTCCAGCAGGGAATGTGGGGCATGTTCGAGGTGTTTGCAGATACCATGGTGGTCTGCACCCTCACGGCCCTTGTGGTACTCACCAGCGGCCTTGTGGATCTGGACACTGGTGCGGCCCTGACCGGTGTGGAAGGCTCCGCACTGGTGGGGCAGGCCTTTTCCACGGTGTTCGGGGCGTTCGGGCCGCAGTTCATCGCGGTGTCGGTCCTGTTGTTTGCCTATTCCACTACGCTGGGGTGGAGCCATTACGGCACCCGGGCAGTGGTGTATCTGCTGGGGGAGCGTGCCGCCGCAGGATATAAACTGGTGTTTGCGGCCATGGTGCTGGTGGGTGCTGTGATGAAGCTGGACCTGGCCTGGGCGCTCTCCGATACCTTCAACGGCCTGATGATGCTGCCCAATCTTGTGGGCGTGGTGGGGCTTTCGGGGGTGGTGGTCCGGGAGACACAAGCGTACCTGAAACGAAAATGACCCTCTCCGTCCCTGCAGTCTGTCTGTCAGATGCGGGATGGAGAGGGTCATTCTTTATCGCTTCTTTTTATTCGGCTTCGGGGCAGGCCGCTTCAGGCTCCGCACCGCGTCACGCCCGGCGGCGATGCCGCTGCCAAAGGCCCAGTGCAGGTTGAAGCCGCCGCAGCTGCCGGCGCAGTCCAGCGTTTCACCCACAAAGTAAAGGCCGGGGCAGCCCTTGAACTGGAAGCTGGGGGTCACTTCGGTCAGGCTCAGGCCGCCGCCGGTGGTCTGGGCCTGCTTCCAGCCGCAGGGGGTCAGGCCCTCGAACAGCCAGTGCTTGGCCGCGTTGGCCAGCACCTGCCAGGCGGCATCCGGCAGGGTGTCCACCGGTTTTTCAGGCAGCTTTGCCGCTGCCCACAGGGCGCGGCCCAGCTTGGGATTGAGCAGACCTGTCCAGAAATCCGCAGGTGCCTTGCCCGGCAGCAGGGGCACCCGGGCCGCAAACAGGGCGGTCAGGGCAGTCTCGTCCAGCATGGGGAAGAGGTCCAGCTCCACGGCCGGGCGCTTTGGCCCCCGCCCCGGGGCCAGATGACCAGACAGCTGCATGATGCAGATGCCCGAAAGCCCGTAGTCCGTGAACTGCACCTCGCCGTTTTCCACAGCCACGGTGCAGTGGCGGTCGAGGTCCAGCAGGGTGGCAGCGGCCTTGGCCCGGATGCCGGCCAGAGACCGGTTGGGCTTTGCTGTCTGCAGGGCGGTCAGGCAGGGGTACAGCGGCTCCAGCTTTCCGCCGCACTGGGCGGCGAACCGGGTGCCGAAGCCGTCGGTGCCGACCAGCGGACGGACATAGCCGATGCGCGGGGCATCCTCGGCCGCAACCGCGAACGCCCACAGCAACGCAGCGCATGCGACAACAAGCTTTATCAGCGTAAATTTCATGTTTGCAGTCGTTTTACTGTTCGCAACTCAGGGAGTAGGGCCGTTCTTCGGCCGAAAAGCAGCGGCGCTTGTCGGGCGTGGAACGCATGTCGAATTCCAGCACGGCGCCCCCTTTCAGGTCGGCATAGGTGATATACGCCCGGGTGTAGGGTTTCCCGTTGAGTTTCACCCCGTGCACATACCGGTTCTTCGAGCTGACGCCCGGCGCCTTAATTTCCAGGTAACGCCCCTCCCCGACCCTCACTTTCATATAAGGCAGGTAGGGCGCGCCCAGCACATACTGGTCGGTGCCCGGGCAGACGGGATAGAATCCCATCGCCGTGAAAATGTACCACGCCGACATCTGGCCGCAATCGTCGTTGCCGCACAGGCCGTCGACCGTCGGACGGTACATGCGATCCATGATCTCACGCACCCAGTACTGCGTTTTCCACGGCTGCGAAGTCCACATGTAGAGGTAGGGCACATGGTGGCTCGGCTCGTTGCCGTGGACATACATGCCCAGCAGCCCCTCGCGCGTCACGTCCTCGGTCTGCGCGAAATACCTGTCGGGCAGGTACTCGGTAAAGAGGCTGTCCAGACGCGCCGTGAACTGACCATCGCCGCCCATCAGGGCAATCAGCCCCGCCGGGTCGTGCGGCACGTACATCGAGTAGTTCCACGAGTTGCCCTCGATGAACCCCTGTCCGTGCGTATCGTAGCGGTTGAAGTCGGGTTTCCAGCTTCCGTCGCTCATTCGCGCCCGGGCAAACCCGGTCGACGGATCGAAGACGTTGCGGTAGTTCTCCGCCCGTTTGCGGTAAGTTTCGGCCACTTCGGAGAGTCCCATGCACCGGGCCGTCCGGTAGATCACCCAGTCGTCGTAGGCATATTCCAGCGTCATCGACGAACCGGTGGACTTCACGTCGTAAGGGACGTAACCCAGTTGCTTGTAAATGCCCGTTCCGTCGTAATAGTCGCAGTTGGCGCTGCCGACCATCGCCTCAAGCGCCAACTTCCGGTCGACGTCGATTTCTTTGTCGAGGGCGTCGCCCACCACCGACACCGAATGGTAGCCTATCATGCACCAATTCTCGTTGCCCATGTGCGACCATACGGGCAGGATGCGGTGCACGCTCTGGCGGCAGTGTGCGAGCATCGAGTTCACGATGTCGCGGCTGCGGTCGCGGCAGATGAGGTTGAACAGCGGGTGCAATGCCCGGTAGGTGTCCCAGACCGAGAAAACGGTATAATTGGTGAAATCCCGGGCCTGGTGTATCTCGTGGTCGACACCGCGGTATTTACCGTCCGTATCCATATAGACCGACGGGTTTATCATCGTATGGTAGAGCGACGTGTAGAGCATACGCAGCGCCTCGTCGCTGCCTTGGGCTTCAATTACCGACATCTGCTCCTCCCACTTGCGTGCGGCGTCGGCCGCCGCCTGGTCGAATGTGCGCCCGCCGGCCTCGGCACACAGGTTGGCCAGCGCCCCGCGCGTTCCCACGGCCGACAGCGCCACCTTGACCTCGAGCGGTGCGGAATCGTCGCCGAAATCGAAGTGCATCACGATGCCGCACCCGCCGATTTCGGGGAAGTTACGCTCCGTGTCGAACTTCCGCCAGCCTCCGCCGTAATCGAGCGGCCGGCGGTCGCGCGCGCCGTATTCGCGCACGGGCTTGGAGAAGCTCATGGCAAAATAGGTGTAGTTGGTGCGCGCCCATCCGCTGGTGATGCGGTAGCCCGTCACCAACGTGTCGTTCTCGACACGCACCTGCGCCCAGCGGGTCTTGCCCTCGTAGTTGTAGATGCCGTGGTCGAGGTCGAGAATCAGGTGCTGGTCTTCGCCCGCAGGATAGGTGTATTTGTGCAAGCCCACCCGCTCGGTGGCGGTCAACTGGGCCCGGATGCCGTAGTCGTCGAGCATCACCTCGTAATAACCCGCCGCTGCGCGTTCGCGCTCGTGCGAGAAGCGCGAGCGGTAGCCCGTTTCGGGGTGTTCGGCCGTGCCGCGTTCGGTGCGTATCTCCCCCACGGTCGGCATCAGCAGGATGTCGCCCAGGTCGGAGTGCCCCGTGCCGCTCAAATGTGTGTGCGAGAAGCCGACGATCGTCGGGTCGTCGTACTGGTATCCGGCGCAGTAGCGGTAGGCCTCGGGCTGGTACTTGCCGTCGATGTTGTGCGGCACCATCTCCGTGTCGGGGCTCAACTGCACGATGCCGTGCGGCACGCAGGCCCCGGGGAAAACGTGCCCCATGCTGCGGGTGCCTATCATCGGGTCGATGTAGTCCGTCGCCGGGCGTGTCTGCGCGGCGGCCGCAACGACCGGGCAGGCCGCAATCAGGGCAATCAGGTAATTCTTCATAACTGTCATTTCGGTTTGTTGTGCCGCAGGACGGGAGATGCCCCGGTCAAAGCCGGAACACCTCCGTCCGCAGCAGGCTATTAAGCCTCGCGTATCTTAATCCAGTAAGGATAGGAAGGATCGGGGCTCACCAGATAGAAATAGTGTTTGTTGCCGTCGTAGGAAACGCTTTCTGCCTTGTAGACGTGGAATCCCCGCTCGCCGAAGAGCAGCCGCTCGAGCGGTTTGACGAGTTTCTGCGACTCCTCGCTGCTCATCTCGTTGCCGTCGGCATCCACGAATGCGCCCGTCACGTCGCCTTTGGTGAAAATCATACGGTCGTCTTCGACTTTGTAGGCGCTGACGGCGATGGATACGGGATGATTTTCGAACCCGTTGCGGAACGACTTGATGTCGATGCGCTGTCCCTTGCCCACCGCGAAAACCTCGATGGCGCAAGGCCCGGCGGGCGTGCCGCCTCCCGGCTGCGTGTAGGGATAGAAGATATAGCGTTCCGTGCCCGTCATGCCCGGAATATCGTCCTCAGCCGTCGGCAGGCAGAGCCGCGAATAAGGAATGAATACCGGCGTGCCGCCCTCGTACTTGTTGACCGGATAGGTGAAGAAATACTCCAGCGGATGAGCCTCGCTCTGCAGCGGCGTGCGGATCGTGCAGGAAAGCCCGTCCACGTTCGGCGTGTAGGGGCCCGTCCACGTAAGGCCCTTGTAGGTGACGCTGCCCACGGTGAGCGGCTCCCGGAAGGTGATGACGCCCGCCTCGGTCGCATCGACGGCCACGGTCTTGTACTGCGCCTTGTTGCGCGCCATCTCACGGTAATTGCCGTCGGTGTAGACCGCCTCGGAATCCTCTATCCAAATCAGGTCGGCCGTACCCGCCTCTGCATTGAGGGAGTAATGCAGTTTGAAATTCTTGTTGTCGTTGTCGAAGAACGTACCGTAGGGTTTCATGCCCTGCGCCACGAGCTGCGGCAGGAAGTTCTCGCCGCCCGGCTCCTCGCCCCCGCCTTCGGAGTAGAGGCCGTCGCGCACCTTCACCCAGAGGTTGCCCGTCTTGGAAATCAGGTAAAAGCCTTTACCGCGCGAATCGCTCTCCTCGATTACGTACAGGCCGTCGGCATGGAAATAGAAATCGGTGAACGGTTTCAGGTCGGCGGCCGCCTGGCTGATGGGGTACGATGCAATCTCGGAACCGGTCGCAATCTTCAGGAAGTCGCCCTGCACGCTGGCGTAGAAGCGAATCCAGTCGGTGTCGCTGTCGAAGCGCGCGGTCTTGGGATCGGTCGTATAGTCGTTCACGAAGAGATAGTTGCCCGTCGTGCCGTCGCCCACATAAACTTCCACGCGCAGCGGAATGTCGTCCGCATAGGGATAGAAGAGGATGCTGCGGAACTTGTCCGAAACCAGCGCCGACCAGAGCGTCGGGTGGGCCGTGCCGCACTCGAGCTTGCCACCGAGGTTATACTGCTTGGAAGCCTTGTCCACGAAACCGGGATGCGCCTCGGTTACGGCGGTGATTTTCGCGTCCGCCACGTTGAAGGCGAGGCTTTCGCCGGCAATCGTGTAGGTGAGCGAACTGTACCCCACACCGTTAATCGTGACGGCCGGCCACTGGATGCCGTACTGCGTGTCGGTCACCTCCAGCTCGAAGCCTGCCGACTCGTGTTTGGCGTCCTTGTTCGCAGCGTCGATCCAGGTGAACTCCATGCTGCGCGACTTCTTGTCGACGGCATAGCGGGCCAGGAACTTGTTCTCGCCGTCGCGCAGGACACCCTGCATGGCGTTTTTCTTCGACAGGGCCAGCCATACCAACTTCTCGCCCAGCTTGAGTACGTCTTCCGACGTGGCTTTGGTCAACACGACTGGCTTGCCCGACGAGGCGCCTATGCAGTTGATGGTCGTCTCGGTCGTCGACTCGACGATGAGCTGCCTTTCGCGGAACTCCGAATCGACGATTTCGTCGTTGAGCATCGTGGGCCCGTCGAACTTGATAATCACGCCGCCCTCCTTGAGCGCCGAAACGCTGAAAAGCGCCAGGTTTTTCTCGTTTTCCGAAACGGGCGAATCGGTCGCCACCGAACTGTCGGACAGGAAGTTGAACAGAATCGTATAGCTTTTTCCAGCAGCGGGGGCATATTCTGCCACCCAATTGTATTCCAGCGCGCTTTCGTAGGTCAGCGCCTCTTTCACGGCTATCGACTCGGCATTCTCGCCGGCCGAGGTGCCCTCCTCCTTAGTCTGGGACTCGAGTCCGTCGAGGGAAGCATCCTCACGGCATCCCGCAGCGAAGACGAGCAGCAAGGCCGCCAGAAATATCGTTATCTTTTTCATGGATGTCATTCAGATTTAGCGTTTTTGGTAATTGGTTTTATCGGCCTTGTAGAGCGCCCAAAGCGTCTGCTCATTGGCATCCTCGCCGAGCGCGTATTTGAGCGCCGCGTCCCAGCTCCACGGATTGATCGTGCGCATCGACGCGTTGATATTGCGGATGGCGTCCTTGTCCTGCGTCTGTGTCAGCCAGTAGCAGAAGAAGCCCGTCGTCTGGTAGCCCGACATCAGGCTGCCGTTGGTATTGCGGGTGGCATAGTCGTGGTAGCCTGCCACCGTGCGCACCGCGTCGGCCAGACCTTCGATTGCCGCCCACGACATGTTGCCCTGACTGTAAGCCGGAATGCCCTGCGGTTCGAGCTGGAAAGCGTGTACCATCTCGTGGAAAAGCACGCCGCGCGTTTCGAGGCTCAACTTGAGCAGCGACTCGTTGGCCGATTTCTGAATCCAGTCGGTCGAGTAATGGATGTTAATTTTGGGCGACGAGCCTCCCTTGTACGACACCTCGCCGGGCATCGGTTCGAGGAAATACTCGATGGTGTTCACTGGGAAACGCTCGTCCCGGTCGTTGAAGTAGAGGTAGGTGCAAATCTCCAGCGCATGCCACTTCAGGTAGGCGATCTTGTCCTGCACCAGCACGTCGTAGAGTTTGGAGCCCTTGTCCTCGGCCAGGTCGATGAACAGGATTTCGGGCGACTCGAAGTTCTTCCACGCGGCATACGGGTCTTCCGTGTGGAAAAGGATGTCCGAAAGAGTCAGCTTGTCGCCGCCGTTGGCCTTGAACACGAATTTATATTTGGCATAGTCGGCCGGCGCCGCCAGGTAATAGATATGTTTCTGGAAACGGGCGATGAACGCGACCTCCGAACGGCTGTCCACCTCGTTCCACGACGCGCTGTCGTCCGACCCGTAGACCTTCCATGACACGGGGTCGTACAGCGCTTCGACGCCGTTGTCGCCCTGCTCCACCACGCCCGACGATACGAGCGTGTAGGCCACGATCCGCCCGGCGCTGCAATCCACGACCGCCTCGACGCTGTTCTCCGAGCCGACTTCGGCCTCGAAGTAGGTCGTAAGGTCGTCGTCAAGGAGCGCCGCCGCGTCGGACGACGGCGTGGCGCCGATGCCGCCGATCTCCACGGTGCCGCCCGGGGCCGGCAGGAAATGCGGCTTTTCATCGGCACAGGAGCAGAGGAGCGCCCCCGCTAAAAGCATATATGTTATCTTTTTCATCATTTTCAGGTTTTAAAGTCCGTTAATATCCGTAATTCTGGTCGCTCTCCGAGATGCCCGAGTTGGCGTCGATTTCGGCCTGCGGAATCGGCAGCGTCAGGCGGTAGTCGTCGGCGGAAATCGTCTTGCCCTCGCGCGTCATGGTCACTTTCAGGCGGCGCGCGTCGAACAGGCGGTGCCCCTCCCATACCAGCTCGCAGCGGCGCTCCTTGATAATCTCGGCCAGCAGCCCCGGATAGGTCTGCGCCGTGTAGCCCTCGATACGTTCGGCGCGCAGTTCGTTGAGCAGGCGGTTGGCCTCAGCCAGATCGGGGTTCTCACGCATCATCAGCGCCTCGATGGCAATGAGCTGCATCTCCTCGGCACGGAACATTTTCTCATCGAGACGGCCGATATCCGACGCGTCGCCGAACCACTTGGTGACCATCCACACGGGCGCCCCAGCGCGGTCACGGCCGTATTCGAAGAAAACCGGCCCGCGGACGTCTTTTTCGGAAAACTGGGCGCGCAGTTCGTTGCTCGGGCGGAAAACGCTCGAATAGTCGCGGCCCACGAAGAGCGGCCCGATCGTCGACGAGCCTGCGGGACGCGACAGCTTGAAAATCGTACCGGCGTTCGACTTGTCCAGCCAGAGGTTCTGCACCTCGCCAAGCTTGGCGATGCCTACGGCACGCAGGGCATTGCTGGCATAGATGTAGGCGTGGGTGTACTTTTTGTGGTAGAGCGAAACCCGCGCACGGAGCGCATCGACCGCGGCCTGCGAAATGTATGCCGTCGAGTTGGTCGCCTTGTTGTCGGCCGCCAGGTCGGGAGCCGCTACCGTCAGCATGTCGTACGCGCGGGTGAGGTCGGTCATAATCTGCTCGTAGCATGCGCCGACTTTGTCGCGCGGGGGATTGCCCACCACGTGGTAATGGCTGACGTACGGGATGCCCAGCGCGTCGTCGTTCGAAAAATCGGAGAAGAAGCAGAGCAGCTCGAAATGCGCATAGGCGCGGAAGAAGTAAGCCGTACCGAGCGACACCTGCAGCGAGGTTTCCTCCTCGGCGTTGAGCGGCTTCACTTTCGGGCCGTAGTTAAGCACGCGGTTGGCCTGATTGATGATACCGTAGTAATGCGCCCACAAGCCGCTGACGTCGCCCGACGTGGCGGTGTAGACCCAGCCGGCAAGGTCGGTTCCGGCGCCACCCGAATCGCCGCCCTGCACGCAGTCGTCGGCGATATATTCCGTAACGGCAAGTTTCGAGCGCAGGCTGGCCTTGCCGTAGATGCCGACCACGGCCTTATGGACGTTCTGCACGTTGCCGAACGCCTTGTCGGGGCCGACCATGTCCGTGGGATCGAGGTCGGTATAGTTACATGACGTGAGCGCAAAAGCCGCCAGCAGCGCCACGATGCATATCGATTGTATTTTTTTCATTGTCTGGTTCATTTTAGGATTAGAAATTCATATCCACACCGAATGTGATGGTACGGGGCTTCGGATAGGACATGACGTCCTGCGCCCCGTTGACTTCGGGGTCGGCACCCGTATATCCCGTCCATGTCACGAGGTTCTCGCCCTGTGCATAGAGCGTCAGGTTGCGGATGAAGCGGGTCTTCCGCATCCAGCGGTCGGGCAGCGTCCACGACAGGCGCAGGGTCTTCAGGCGCAGGTAGGAGGCATCCTCGAGGAACTGCGAGGCCATCGGCGAGGGCTGAATGCCGTCGCGGAAAGCCGGCACGTCGGTCACATCGCCCTCTTTCATCCACATGCGGAGCATGCGCACGGGCTTGTTGCCGTTGAACTTGTGGTTGTCCATATACCAGCGCTGGCAGTTCATCACCGTATAGTGGTAGGCATAGGTGAACTGTGCGTCGAGCTGCACGCCCTTGTAGCGCAGCCGGGTCGTGATGCCGCCGAAGACGGGCACTTCATACGTTCCCAGATGGTCGGCCATATACGCCTGGTTGATGTCGGTCGTGAGCTGTCCGTAGTTGTCGTAGAAGACGGGCATGCCGTTAGCGGGGCTGACGCCTGCGTAGTAAGGCATGATCCACGTACCGAGCGGGCGGCCCAGTTCATAGAGCGTGTTGCCGTTTTTGTAGCGCCCCTCCTTGTTCGACCAAGTACCCAGATCGGTAATCTCGCTCTTGTTGTAGGTGTAGTTGAACCCGAGATCCCACTGGAAGTTCTGCGTCTTGACAGGCGTGGTGTTGACGCCGAGCTCGACACCGCGGTTGACGATGGAGCCCGCATTGGCCAAAATCGAGCTGAAACCGCTGGTCATCGAGATGTTCTTCGACATGTAGAGGTCTTTGGTCTTGATATTGTAGAAGTCGAAGGTGACGTTCACGCGCGAATCCAGCACCGACACGTCCAGTCCGACATTGGTCTGGGCCGAGGTTTCCCAGCGCAGTTCGCTGTTGCCGAGCTGTCCGTGGCTGTAACCCGATTCGCCGTTGTAGGACGAGTTGTAGTAGCCGTCGAACGTTCCGAAGTCGCTCACGCCGTCCTGGTTACCCGTCGTACCGTAGCTGGCGCGCAATTTCAGCTGGTTGAGCCACTTCGCGTTGTCGAACCACGACTCCGACGAGATGAGCCAGCTGGCGCCGACCGACCAGAACGTGGCGCTGGCGTTGTCCTCGTAGAATTTCGACGAGGTGTCGTGGCGAAGCGAGGCCGAAAAGTTGTACTTGTTGGCGATCGAATAGCTGGCCTGCGCGAAGAACGACATGAGGTTGCTCATCGTGCGGCCGCCGCCGATCGAGGGCGGGAAAAGCGACGAACCCGACTTGTCGCCGATACCGGCCGGCGACTGCATCATGTCGGAATTCAGGTCGTAGCCCGTGAAGTTCGACGTGTACCATTTGCCCTGGAACATCTCCATACCGGCTACGGCGTTGAGCGAATGTCCGTTGGCGAAATCCTTATTGACGTTGATGGTATTGGTCCACGTGTAGCGGAATAGCTCCGACGAGGTCTGGCCGTAGTAACCGTGGTTCTGCTGCGCATTGGGATGGTCGCGGTGCAGCGTCGACACGTTGCGGTTGTACATGAAATCCAGTCCGAAATTGGTCTTTACGGAGAGCCAGTCTGTGATGGAAGCTTTCGCATACACCGAAGCGACGGTTTTCAGGCGGCCCGTTTCGCGGTCGTAATATTTGGTGATGAGCGTCGGGTTGTCGACGTTGTACCAGTCGTCGGGCGACTCGTAGGGATAGGCCAGCAGCGTAGTAAACCACGGGTTGCCCCAGTTCTGGCGTCCGGCACCGGCTTCGGGGTCTGCGAAGTTGGTCTTGCTGTAACCGACCGTGGCCTTCAGTCCCAGGTCGAGCCACTTGGTCGCCTTGTGGTCGATATTGAAACGTGTCGAATAACGGTCGAGGCTCGACTTCTTGAGAATCCCCTGCTGCGTCAGGTAAGAGCCCGAGATGAAGAACCGGGTCTTGTCGCTGCCGCCCGAAACCGAAACGCTATGCTCCTGCAGGAAACCCGTCTGGGTCATCAGATCCATCCAGTCCGTGTCGGTGGCGCGGGCCTTGGCCAGACGCGCGAGGTCGGCCTCTGAGGCTGTGCCGTCCATCTCGCGCTTGAGGTACTGCATCATCGGATAGAAGTTGCTGTTGGGTTCCGACATCACGCACTGCAGCTGGTACTGGAGGTTCTGCTCGCTGTTCATCATATCGATGTAATCCACCAGGAACGAGAAACCGAACTGGTTGCGGTAGTTGATGTTCGTGCGTCCGCTGCGTCCGCTTTTGGTCGTGATGACAATCACGCCGTTGGCGCCGCGCGAACCGTAAATCGCCGTGGCCGAAGCGTCTTTCAGCACCTGAATGTCGGCGATGTCGTTGGAGTTGAGCGCCGCGAAATCGGCCGATTGCACCATCACGCCGTCCATAATATAAAGAGGAGTGTTGCTACCGTTGATCGATCCTGTACCGCGGATGCGGATCGACAGATCGTTGCTGCCCGGTTGTCCCGAACCGCTGGAGATCATCACACCGGGCGTCTGGCCTTGCAATCGGTTTTCAAGCGTCGGCGACGACTGAAATTCGAGCTTCTCGCCCTTCACTTGCGAAAGGGCTCCCGTGGTTTGGGCGCGGCGTACGGTGTTGTAACCTACGACCACGACCTCATCGAGCCGCTGGGCGTCCTCTTCGAGTCTGACTTCGATCGTCGTGCGCGAAGCGACGGCTACCTCCTGCGTACTGTAACCTACATACGATACGGAGAGAACGGCGTCGTCCGGACAAGCGATAGTTGTAACGCCATTGACATCGGTCGAGGCGCCCGATACGGTTCCCTTGATCACGACACTCGCACCGATTACCGGCCCCGCCTGGTCAACGACAATCACCGTACGCGCGGCGGTCGTCTTCTGCTCCTGCGCCGACACGGTCAATCCCGGCAACAGGGAGAGCAGAACCATACAAACAGAGTAAAAGTGTAATTTCATTAATTTTTGGTTTAGGTTGATAAAATGGTTTCCGTAGAACAATAGTTTCGTAAATCATGCGGGAGCGGTAATTTCGGGCCCTGAAATGCCGCCCGCAGTTTTGAGAGAATAGACTATTTCAAAGTCATGGGAAGTCAGTTGGTTCGGTTTGAGGTTTATACAAATTTAGCAAACAGCCCCGGGGAAAGGGATGCATCGCGGACAAAAAAAGTATCCTGATTCGCACAAGGTAAATCACCACCTCTTTTATGCGAATCAGGATACTTTTCCGCTCCCGGTGCAAACTACTGCTTCGTACGGTATTCCTTGGGTTTGAGCCCGTATTTCTTCTGGAATTCGCGGTAGAAATAGGACTTGTTCGAAATCCCCACGCGGTACATGATCTCCTGAATGGTGAGGTGGGTGGTCGTCAGCAGGCGGGCCGCATACTCGAAACGGTACTCCTTGATGAATTCGCTCGGCGTGCGTCCCGAAATCTTCTTGAACTTCCGGTAGAAATTGCGGGCCGTCAGTCCGAGGCGTTCAGCAATCAGTTCCATGCGCAGGTTCTCGCTCTCGATATGCTCCTGTATGGTGTCCACGACGGTGTCCATGAAAAGTTTGTCGGTCTGATGCATCTTCTGTCCCTCGACGACCGTATAGACGCTCTCGGGCGTATTGTAATAATCCTTCAGCATCCGGCGGCTGGCTATCAGCCGTTCGACCGTGGCGCAGAGCACGGGCACGGAGAACGGTTTGGTCAGGTAGGCGTCAGCTCCCGACACCAGCCCTTCGACCTGCTCGCTCTCGGTAATCTTCGCCGAAACGACGACGACCGGGATACCGCGCAGGAATTTATCGCTGCGCACGGCATTCACCAACTCCAGTCCGCTCGCGCCCGCCATGACGATGTCGGTGATAATCAGGTCGGGCGTCATCTCGCCCAGGCGTGCGAGCGCCTCGGCCACATCGTGGCACGTGCTGACGCGGAACTGCCCGGAAAGCGCCGATTCGATCAGCCATACGATGTCCTTGTTGTCGTCCACGACCAGCACGAGGGGTTTTTCACCCCCCCCCGCGCGCGGCAGGGTCGGAGCGATACCGGCCGGCTTCTGCACCGCCTCCGCACCGACATCCCCGTCCGTCACCTCCCGGTATGGCAAGCGCACCGTGAATTCGGCATACCGGCCGACCTCGCTATCCACCGAAATTTCCCCGCCGAGCGCCTGCACCAGCCCGCGGCAGATGAAGAGCCCCAGCCCGTTGCGCGACGTAGAGTCGGTGTACATATTGCGATCCATACTGTCCAGGATACGGTAACGGTCGAAGACATGTATCAACTGCTCGGGGGCTATTCCCCGCCCCGTGTTCCGGACTTTCAGCTCCAGCCCGTCCCCAGCTGCCGCCGCCGAAATGCGGATACATCCCCGCTGAGGCGTGTATTTCATCGCATTGGACATGAGGTTGAAGACCACTTTCTTCAGGAATGCGGCATCGGTGTTCCACGTCAGCTCCGGCGGTACCTCCAACAACAGTTCGATGCCGTTGCGCTCCGCAGCGTCGGCGAACGAGCGTACCTGCACGCAGAGCATCGCGGCGATATCGACGCTATGGATATGGACGCGGCCGAATCCCTCCTCCTCGATTTTCCGGAAATCCAGTATCTCCTGAATCAGGTCGTTCAGGCCTTTGACATTCTCGTGCATCACATCCGTATACTTGTGCAGCTGCGGATTCTCCGCGCTCAGTTGTGCGATACGCTCGTTCATGCCGTTGATAAGCGTCAGCGGCGTACAGAGTTCATGCGAAATGTTGACGAAGAAATTGAGCCGCGCCTCATAGAGCTTCTCGCGCTGTTCCTCCTCCAGCCGGGCTACGACACGCTGTTGCTGCCTGCGGTAATGCCTGCGCAGCAAGGCGGCAAACAGCCATACGAGCCCTGCCGCGAGCAGGATATAGCACACGAGGGCTGCCGTCGTGCGGTACCACGGCGGCAGCACCGTCAGGGGCAGCGTGTAGACCTGCGTGGCACGATCCATGACGTTGCTCTTGTAGCGCACGTGCAGCAGGTAACTGCCCGCGGGAATATTCATAAAGGCGACGCGGTTGTTTTTCTGTAATTCCACCCACTCGTCGGAATAGCCCTCCAGCATGTAGGAATACTCGTAGTTATCGCCATTCAGGTAGTCGACAGCCACGAAAGAGACGGCGAAGCCGGTCGTACGGGGCGCAATACGCACCGGGAGGGGGTCGTGTCCGTCGCCTGTATAATCCGACAGCGGCACGAGTGTTCCGTCCGGCAGTTCGAGATCCATGAAGCGCAGCCGGGGTTTGTAGTTAGAGGGAGGCTCGGCCGCGGGGTCTATCCACACCACGCCGTTCACGCCGCCGAAAAAAAGCCGGTCGGTATAGGGACATTTCCAGTAAGCGTCGTCGCAGAACTCGATGACGCGCAAATCGGAAGAGGAGTAGTTGTGGAAAAAGTCATGGCCGGGGCTGTACTGCGCGAGGCCCTTGTTCGTGCTCAACCAGATGCAGCCATGCGCATCCTCCAGCACGCCGTGTATCATGTCGTTGACGATGCCGTTGCGGCGGTTGAACTGCCGGATGTCACCCTCGGGCGTAAGCAGTATCAGCCCCGAACTGGCGCCGCAGTAGAGTCCCGACTCGCGGCTCTTGCACAGGCAGAGCAAATCGCCCAGGGCCCGGCTTTGCAGGCGGTGCATATCAACAAATACGTACTTCTTCGTCCGCATGTCGAAGCGTATCAGCCCGTAACCGCCGCGCATGCCCAGCAGCAGCGTCGAGTCGCTTTCGCGTATCAGGGCATAAAACTCATTGCAGTCGCGGCGCTCCAGCCGGAACCGGTAACGGCGCATCGCCGTCACGACGGGCCTGTCGCCCTTTCCGATTGTCAGTTCGACCAGCGCATCCGTATCGCAGGCGAGGTAGAGCGTCGAGTCGTTCACCTCGCACATCTGGTGGACGCCGCGTATCTCCGGCATTCCCGGCTGCAGGGGTAGCGTCCGCATCCGGTCGTCCCCGTATGAATAATAGGTAAGGCCCGGGCCCGAGGTTCCGAGCCATATGACATTCCGGGCCGGGCTGCTGCAAAAACTGAAAACTTCGTTGCTCGTAAGTCCCTTGCCGCGGTCGAAACGGGTCAGGTGGTCGACGGGAATATTCCCGCCGGCATAGCTTTCATAATCGCGGATGCGGATTACGCCGTCGCCCTTGGTGCCTATCCACAGGTTTCCCCTGTCGTCGGTATGGATGGCCCGCACGGGTTTGAGCACCTTTTGCGGCATGTCCTCCATGAGCAGCGTCGTGAACAGCTCCTCCTTGTCGCAGTACATATGAACCCCGTAGCCGTCGGTTCCGACCCAAAGGATATCCTGGTTGCAGTCGGCCCACAGGCAGAAAACGCGGTAGTCCGAGGCGATCAGCTCGCAGCGGCCTCCTTTCTCGGGAACACGGCCCAGGGCCCCGGCCAGGAAGCCCACATAAACCTCGTCCTCGAACGAACAGACCGTCGACACGGTAAAGCCCGTTTCGCCCAGCTGCGAAAGGTCGGATAGCAGCACCAGCGATTCGTCCTTGTACGTATACCGCCACAGCCCGCCCGAGGTGTCGACGAAATGGAGCCTGCCGCCATTGAAGAACGCCTTGCGCACCGGACGCGCGGAGAGCTGGCGCCCGGATACCCGCACGAGACTTTTCCCTTCGCCGTCGTTGAGCCGGTAACGCACCAACTCTCCGTCCCGCCCCAAGGTGCAGAACACCCGGGGTGCCTCCGACCAGACGGCGACAATCTCCGCAGCGCGGACGCCCGGAATATACACGTCCTCGAAAAAGGCGCGCCCTGGGCGGTAGCAGGTGATAAAATCCTCACCCGAGAAAAGCACGGTGTTTCCCTCGCTGTCCGAAGCGATATTCTCTACGTCGACGTACTGCATATAGCTTTCGACGACGCGTCGCTCGCGCAGGGAAAATTTATTGATCCCCAGCGAAGTGGCTACCCATAGGTAGCCCTTTTCGGCCGGGGCTATCTCCAGCACGATATTGCTGCACAGCGAAAATTCGTTGTCCAGCTCCATGCGGAAAACAAAGGTGTTCTTGCCGTTGTAGAGGTGCAGTCCGTCGTAGGTTCCGATCCACATATTGGCATCCTCGTCCTGATACATCGCCAACACGGCGTTGTTCGCCAGCTGCACGTCCGCCTTGACCAGCGACCGCGCCGAAAGTCCCGCCGCCAGCGCCAAAGCGGGTAGCAACAGCAACAACCGGCGGCAGGCCGGCAACCATGACAAATGCGGGAATCGGAAAAGCATGCATTAAAGATAATAAGTTTTAAGGAAAACAGGAAACGGACTATATTAAAAATTAAAATGAACAAAAAAGTAAAATAATACAAGGTTTGACCATTGTCGTGTTTTGAGATTCATTGTGGTGATAATCTTTCAGTTTTATTTCTTCTTGAACTTCAGATATAATCTATGAATTTTAATTTACTTTGATCGGAATAGGCTGAAAACAAACCGTTGCCTTGTCGTTATCTATTATCCCTATACAAAGATGTAATGACCTGAATAATCAAGTCATTACATCATTATAATCCTACGCCATGAAGGTCCGGGGATTTTTTAACGGGTGCGGGATTACAGATTGATCTCGATCCGGGGATGATCCTTCTCGGAGTACCACATGTTTTCGACGGTGACGTCGAGCGGCTTGTCACGTTCTACGGTGGTCATCAGCGTCGAGAACGGCTTGAGCACGACGGGATTCTGCCCCGGGAAGCGGAGGACGTACTCCACCGAACTGCTGTTCGTGAGGCTTACCGTGCGGCGGCCGTTGCTCGGGTCGGTGTGGAGCACCTTTATCCGGACCGATGCCGTGAAGAGGTCCTTCAGCAGCTGTTCGTCGCCCGCTATCGTGCCGAACGAATAGGCCAGCGTGCGGCGCGCTTCGAGCGCCTCGCGCAGCGCTTCGAGCGAGTTGTTCCGGGCGAAGATCAGCGTCATGTTGCGGCTGTGGCCCTGAAGCCGGTAGGTCTCGGCCGTCGCATCGTGGATGTCGGTATTCGCCGACACGAACAGTTTGCGGGCGTGGGCGCGTGCGATGGCTTTGGGGTAGAACTCTGCGCCGTTCATAATTTCGATGCCGTCGATCAGCCCTTCGCCGTAGGCTTTGACTTCGAACTCGGGGTGTTCGAGGCTCTTGCGCCGCCAGCCCGGATGGTTGTGCATCACCAGCGCCCCCTGCGCCTTGGCGTTGCGGAGCGATTGCAGGGCGTCGGTGGCGTAGAGGGAGTTGTTGTCCGTGGTGAAAAGGGCGTTGTAGTGGCCGTAGGCGATCGGTTCGCGGGTGATCTCGGCGCCGGGAATGATCGTCAGACCGTATTCTCGGGCGGTCTCCCGGGCCAGTTTCACCGGGAGGTTCAGATCCGACTGGATGCCCCGTTCGTCGGCGCTCCTCCGGATGATGTTGTTGTTTATGGCCTCCGTACCTTCGGGAACGTAGCCTTTGAGGAAGTTCAGCATCTTGCCTTCGTGGCGGCGGTATTCCACGTGTTCGGTGATCGCCAGCACGTCCAGACCGTCGTACCACGCTTCGCGGACGCGGAATTCGGGCGTGCAGTCGCCGTCGGAGTAGACCGAGTGGGTGTGCAGGTCGGCTTTGTAGACGTTGTAGCCGTTCACCTCGGGCAGTATGAATTCCGCGCGCTGTGCGGCGATGCGCCCGGTGTGGCGCGTGATGTCGGGATTGTAGGCGTCGGTGTAGTAGCCTTGCGCGCTTGCGGCGCATGCCGCCGAGAGTGCGGCGGCGAGAAACAGCAGTTTTTTCATGGTGTCGTAGTTATGGTTGGGAAATCCGGGTCGGATAAAGAGACAGATGCCCCTGCAAGGGGCCTCTGTCCGTAATTGTACGCTGTCGCGGTATTACTTCGAGAACCCCTTGCCGATGGCGAGGAAGTCCTCTGCCTTGAGGGCTGCGCCGCCGATCAGGCCGCCGTCCACGTCCTCCTTGGCGAAGATTTCGGCGGCGTTCGAGGGCTTGCATGAACCGCCGTAGAGGATCGCCGTCTCCTGTGCCGCTGCGCCGAACTTGGCGGCGAGCACCTGGCGGATGTAGGCGTGGATCTCCTGTGCCTGCTCGGCCGAAGCGGTCTTGCCCGTACCGATGGCCCAAACCGGCTCGTAAGCGATCACGAGGTTCTTGTACTGCTCCTCGGTGAGGTTGTAAACCACCTCTTCGATCTGGGCCTTCACCACGTCGAAGTGTTTGCCGGCCTCGCGCTCGTCGAGGTTCTCGCCGACGCAGTAGATGGGGATCAGCCCGTTTGCATAGGCCTGCGCCATCTTCTTGTTGAGCGTAGCGGAGGTCTCGCCGTAGTACTGGCGACGCTCCGAGTGGCCGAGGATCACGTATTTGCATCCCAGCGCCGCGATCATCGAGGCAGCGATCTCACCCGTGTAGGCGCCTTTGGCTTCGGTGGCGCAGTCCTGCGCTCCGAGTGCGACGTCCGAACCCTTCAGGGCCTCGGCAACCATCGCCAGATGGGTGAACGGCGGGCAGACGATGAAGTTCACGCACGAGCAAACCTCTCCGCGGCCTGCCACGACGCCTTTGGCCAGTTCGACACCTTCGGCGGGAAGCGTGTTCATCTTCCAGTTGCCGGCAACAATTTTCTTTCTCATAGTTGTAATTCTTTTTTATGTTAATAAGTCTACCTTTTGTATAGCAAGAATCCCGGTTTCGCATGCGCGGCGTTCCGCCGCGTTTGCAAATTGGACCCACCCCTAAATCCCCGCCTTGGCGGGGACTTTATCCGAAGGCTTCCTTGTTTATTTTCGCCTGCGGCCGGATTTTCGACCGGAAAACGGACGGATAAACCGAAATGAAAAACTAATTTTTAATTCTTAATTTTTCATTTTTAATTCTCCTTCGGACTATCCGATCAGTTTCTCGTAGTCTGCGGCGCCGAGCAGGGCGTCGTATTCGGCCGGGTTCGACATTTTGACCTTCACGAGCCAGCCT
>ERZ780195.1303-NODE-1303-length-21163-cov-24.110148_pt1 | contig 21163 bp, 16 predicted proteins | sample MGYA00511017_ERZ780195 | MGnify/ENA primary metagenome ERZ780195 (study PRJEB29588, sample SAMEA2159974) | human gut metagenome | biome: human gut; feature: human-associated habitat; material: faeces | place: Denmark | collected 2008/2010 ...
GCTTGACGGCCTCGGCGCGGGGCAGGATGAAGGGCTTGATGGCCAGATTCTCTTTGGTGATCTTGCGCATCTCCTTCTCGATGCTGGCGAGGTCTTCGTCGGTCAGCTTGGTGTCGCCGAGGTCAACGTCGTAGTAGAAGCCGTTCTCGGTGGCGGGGCCGAAGGCAAAGTCAGCCTCGGGGTAGAGGCGCTTGATGGCCTGTGCCATGACATGGGCTGCGGTGTGACGGATAACGTGCAGTTCCTGATCCTGCGGGCACTCGTCCACATGACCGTCCTTATAGATGATCTTCATAATGTTTGCTCCTTTGACTTATATTCAAAATGTTATTGATAAAAATAGTAAAAATTCTTTAGATCAAATATTAAAAATTTATAATCATATTTATATTGAATTTGAAAATAACAATACTACTACAAGAAATAAAGTTCCTAAAGAATTAAGACGTTGTGGATTAACAATAACATATTATGATAATATTAATAATAAATTAATTACTGAAAGATTTAATAGAGATGATAATGTAGCAAGTAGTAATACAGCTTGGCTATTAAATAAACATTGGGATACTCTTTTATATGATAGTGATATATTCGAAAAAGGAATTAAAGTTCATATTCCTGATTCTTCTATAACTATTAATATGTTAAGTGATTCTCTTAAACAATTATTTGAAAATAAAAAAGGAGTTATTATTAATTATCCTGATGAAGAAGATTTAACTATTCAAAAATCTACTTTTAATTATAATACTTCTGTATTACAATTTAAAGATAGAAATGTTGATCCTATTAATTTTATTAGTGAAGGAATTAAAGTTATACGTCGTAGATTTTCCCCCGTAAAGGAAAACATAGCGGAAGCTAATGGAACATATATTTTTAATGATTTTATTAACACTGATGGTTGTCAAGATAATTCTGTATTATATATTGATAATGACATACTCACTTTAACTAATAATGATATTATAGTATACGATATATATAATCATAGATTTTGTGCAAGATCGTATAAAACAATAGATAATGTTAAGAAAACTGTATATTATATTAATTGGAAGTCATCTATTGATATGTACGCTGATAGTAATGATTATAATAATTATAATAAAATAAATAATAAATTTTATCCTTTATTAAATAATATTTATACATGTAGTTCTGATCATAAAAAATATTATTTTACTAATGAATATAATATTGAAGAAGTAGTAAATGAAATATATACAAGTTATAAAAATATTATTACTCAAAAAGATTTTGATAAACAAAGTACTAAATATATTATTAAATATGATTTTGATTTAAATGGTAAAACTATAAATATTCCAGAAGATTGTACTTTAGTATTTAATGGCGGTAAATTAAAGAATGGAATAATAAAATTAAATAAAACTTTTATTGAAGGCGCTATTAAGGATATTAATGAATATTTACCAGAAAATACAAATCCTAATTTTGGGGATGGACAAATAATATATAATCATAAAGAATTATATATATGTAAAGTACAAGAAGATGGTGCTTCTGTAATGTTTACTATTCAAACTAAACAATAAATATAATAAAATTATAAAATTATGATTAATGAAGATAGAATGTTAAAAACATTAACATTTGTTAATATACATAAACATATTAAAGCGTTATTTATAATGATTATAAAATGGCTTGGAATTATTGATGATACATTAGAAAAAAAGCCGATTTAATTGGTGGAAAAGTTCCTGCTGAACAACTTCCATCTTATGTAGATGATGTTATTGATATTGCTTTTTTTGTTACTAAAACAGAATTAGTTAATAATATAGGAAAAGTTAGTTATACTAATAAAAGTTTTATTGTAAATAGTCCTACTTCTGATCCTTTATATAATAAAATAGTAATTACTAATGCTAATACTTCTCAAAATGATTGGGAAATTATTGATCCTGAAGATGGAAAAATTTATATAAATGAAAGCAATAATCATAGTTACAGATGGAGTGGTAATAGTTTTGTAGATTTAGATAAAAATTTTAATGATAGATTAAATGTTATTGAAAATAAATTATCCATTATTACTTTAAGTGGATTAACTAATAATTATGATTTAAGTACCGCTACTAATGGAATTTCTACTTTAAAAACTAAATTATTAAATAATGATAATAGTGCTAATATATTATTAAAAATAGTAGATACTAATAATAAATCTTATTATTGCAAAATATTAACAAGAGATATTACAACAGTAAGTACAAATATTAGTGTAAATATTGATATAGAAAATAAAGGATGTATTCAAACTTATAATATTACTGATGATAATATTACTTTAATAAATAATAATGCTACTTTATTTATTACAAGTAATACTAATAATAATAAATTAGAATGTAATAAAATTATTTCTAATATTACTACTGCACATATAAGTTATAATAATATTATTTATACACAAGTAGATTTATCTGATACAAATTATGTAAGATTTATTGGCTATAATAGTAATGTTATTTTAAATTATTATGCTTTAAATAAATCTACTGGTGTTGTACAAGCTATGAATACTTATGATATTAGTAAAACTTGTTTATATAAAGCTAATTTATCTTTAACTGATACTGAAAAACAAAATATAAAAAATAATATTGGTATTTCTTCTGAAATACAAAATAATTTATTTATTGATATTACAGAAAACTTTGGAAATATTACTAATGAATTACATAATCAAATAATTAATACTCCTGCAATAATATTTAATAATTTATTATTTACAAAAACTTCTACTAACAATGGTGTTGAAATTCATTTTATATTAGTAGAAGAATCTTTAGATATTAGTGAATTAGTATATAATATAAGTGCTAAATCTTTTATTATACTTAATAGTAATAAAAGTGTTCTTACTGATTATAATGTAAGTATTAATAAACCTATGTCTAATATATCTATTAATGATATATTTAGGGGAGCTCTATTACAATCTATTAATTTTAAGACTCAACTTAATACTATAAATATTTCTGTAACTTCTTCTGACGCTAAAACTGAATTTATTAAATTATTATCTGCTACATTAAATAATGTATCTACATATGCTCCAGGTCCAATTAATATTAATATTCTTTTTACTTTTAGAGATTATATATATTATGCAACAGTTAATAATACTAATTTTACTTTAATAAGTAATAAATCTATCTCTTCATTTATGCAAAATGGCGGAGGTTCAATAAATTAAAATAAATATGTTTAACTTATAAAAATTATAATTATGAAAGATTTAATTAAAGCTATTTCCCAATTAAATATTCCTAAATGGATTAAACGAGTATTTATAAATTATTTTGAAACTAATAAAGATAATATAAATATTATTAATTCTGAAATTACTTCTATTAAGTCCAGATTAGATGCTTTAGAAGCTAAATGGTTATGGAAGAAAATATAATTAATAGTATTGTAGATAATTTTGACTATGTTTATATTTTAATGGTCAATATTATTACGTATGGGTTAATAAAAATTTTTGATAGTTTTAATGGGCCTAAACCTGTTTCTATATTGGCTAAACGAATAATTACTATAATATCAATTATAATAATGTTTTGTATTTATTATTTTAATGAATATGAAAATATTATTAAATTAATAAATAGCTCTATTGCCGCTCCTTTAATTTGGAGTTGGATTTTACGTCCTGTTATTATGAAACTTAATCTTGGCTATAAACAAAATGATATTAGTAAAGAATAAATGGTTTCCATTTGGAAATTATAAAGTAATTAATATTTGTGGAATAGTTTTTTATAAAGGTAATGATTTAAGTAATAAAACTATTAATCATGAAAAAATTCATACTAAACAAATGATAGAAATGCTATTTATATTCTTTTATTTATGGTATGGATTTGAATATTTAATTATTAGACTATTTCATAAAAAACAAAATGATGCTTATCATGATGTATCTTTAGAAGAAGAAGCATATAATAATGATGATAATTTAAATTATATTGATATAAGAAAACATTATGCTTGGTTTAAGTATATTAAAGTCAAAAGTAGTAATAATAAAAAATAATAATAAAATATTTGTTTATTAAATATAAATTATTATATTTATAACGATATTTGATGTTTAATCTAAAATTATTAAAGTTATGGCAGGTAAAGGAAAACCTTTAAAAGGTGTTGGTACAGCTGGCCCTTATTCTGGTGATATTAAAAAAGGTGGTAAAAGTGGTTCTAAAAAGAGGTAATAAAAATGTTGAATAAACATAAATTATTTCTATTATGTGCAAAGTGGATACCGGTAGTTACAGCTATCGGTATCCTTGTTACCAATACTATTGCTTATTATGGATGTAGTGATCTTATTAAAACATTATCTACTTTAAATAAAGGAGTTAAACGTATTAGTAAGGCTTATGCTTGTGAACATATTTTGCATTGTAGTCCAGCAACTTTTGATAATTATGTTAGAGCTGGAATAATTCCTAAAGGAAAGAAAGAAGTTGGATTTAATGAATTAAGTTGGAGTCTTAAAGATTTTGATGGTGTTAAACTTCAAAGAATACATAAAAAATAAATATAAATTCTTATTAGTAACCGTTTACTAATAGTATCCCTTAACTTACAGCAAGTTAAGGGATTTTTTATTATCGTTGTGATACATTTAATAGTGTTTGCAATATTTGTGATGTGGATATTCACAATTATAAATTATCTATTAATTATTAAATTATTACAACAATGAAACTTATTAATCGTGAAAATGGTGAGGAACTTGTTGAAGTTGGTTCTCACAAAGACTATGCGTCTAAAGGTGTTGCTGGTACAGGTCTTGGACTTGGTATTGCAGGTACTGCTTTATGGCTGCTTAGTGGCGGTCTTGGTGGTAGTTTATTTGGCAATCGTTTTGGTGCTGCTGGAGCTGCTGCGTTAGGTGCAGAATCTGTTGTAGAAAAAGAAGATAAGTGTGAACTTATTAATGGTATGTGGCAGTTAGCTTTTAATGGTCAAACTGCTCGTTTTAATGATCGTAATCAAATAAATGCTGAAATGTTTGGTATTTATAAAAGTCAAGTAGATGCTGATTTTGGTTTGTATAAGAGCACTCGTGATAGTTTTGATATTACTAATGCTCGTGTTGGCGAATTGGAGAAACAAGTAGCTGTTCTTATTGCTACTCGTCCGTATCAAGATGCACTTATTCAGTCTGATATTCGTCGTGTTGCAGAGCATGCTGATTTGACGTTAGAAAACTATATGATAAGAAATTTAAATCTATAAATAGTAATATTACTTTTTGGGATGTTTATGTTGCTCTTAATGCTCAATATCACGATAATATAGAATTATATAAAGAATGGTTTGGAGAAGATAATATAGAGAATATTAAAGATAAAATTATAGAAAGTGCTATTGTTAATTGGTTTGAAGATGAAGATGCAGGTATAGAAAAAGTTTGGAATTATTTTAGGGCTATTTAAAATTATATGATTATTATTATTGGTAAGCGTCGATATATTAGTATCGGCGCTTTTATTATTTCCGTTAAAAAAATATTATTAAAATGCAAGTAATTGCAAATAATTTTTATATATTTAATCGAATTACTAATAATAATATTTATATTATGTCTTCTATTAATCAACTTGTTTCAGAGATTGCTCATATAGCGCAAGCTCCAAATAATGTTCCTCTTCGTCGTTCTATTAGACAAGAAATTATACATTATAGAAATGAACTTATTAGAAAAAGTTATAATAATCATTCTATTTCTGATAAAATTTTACAACAAAAGTTTGTTGCTACTTTAATAGATATTCCTGATGGAGACATTGAAGAAGTTAAAGACCTTAAACTTCCTTTAATAAAAAGAACTTCTCAAAAAGTACCTCGTCCTACAAGATTACCTATTAATTTACCTTTTCATTCTGTTAGAACATTAGGAAGTGTTAATGTTTATGAAATACCTTTTACTAAAGAGGCAATCGTTAGATTTAATAAATATCTTCCTGGTATGTGTAATACTATTGCTTATGATTATATTAATGAATATATTTATATTTATATAAATCCTAATACTGAATTTTCATGTATTAATAAAATAGTAATTGAAAGTATATTTGAATATCCTCATATTATAGAAACTGAAACTGTTGATGGAAAAATTGATATTAATGATCCTTTTATAGATGATAATGAATTTTTATTACCTGAAGATCTTATAGGGCCTATTAAAGATATGGTTCTTCAAAGACTTCATTTAGAAGTACCAAGAGAAGATAATACAATTTCTGTTCCTAATAAATTAAACGGTTGATATAATATGAAACCAGATATTAGTAATCAAGAACATTTTTATACATTTATTGGAAAATCTAAAATAAATGCTAAAGAAGCTGCAAGAAGTTTAGAAACTTCTCGTACTGTTAGAGATAATACTTATGCGTATTTAACAGAAAAGAAAGAATATATTAAAAATACTTTTAATATTGATTTAGATAAATATGAATCTGAATGGGTAAATAAAGTTTATAACAAATCTGAAGATTTATATAATATTGCTAAAAAGTTATTAGAAAAATACGAAAGTGGAGAGGAACGAATTGTTTTATTACAAATAATTAAATATTGCGTAGTACTTAAAAAATGTTATAATAGTAGAATAGCTTTTGAATTATATACTAAACAAAAAAATATTAATTATAGACAATATTTAAGTTATTTAAGAGATTATTATTATACTGTTCATAAATGTGTTTTACAAGGATATGCTTATAATTATGCTCATGGTACAGGGGATTTAATTGTTAGTATATTTAAAAATGTCAATCCTAAAACAGTTGTAGATTGGATGGCTACTAAAAGAAATAAGGAAAAGTTAATTAAAGAAGGTGTTAAAGTTTATAATGAATTAGAAGCTGCTTGGTATAGCGCTCGCGGAATAAAATATGATGGAGTAGATTATAGAATATTTAAAAATTTAACAAGTATTCATAAAATTACTTTTATAAATAGTAAAATTATTGTTAATAAAGAAATTGATTTTGAATGTACTATGTATGCTAAAAAAGATATTAAACATTATAGTGAACAAGAATTAGCAAGTATGTGCAATACTCGTGATAATATTTATTATTTACCTTTATCTTTAAATAAGAAAATAAATGTTCTTCTTTATCGTTTTCCAGAAGATTATGTTAAATTTATAAGAAATGAAAGTCAATATGAATACGAACTTGGAGCGCATAATAGCAAAAATAGAAAACGATTTCAATCCTGATAATAGTGATTGGATACCTCGTGTTGCAGCGTGGACTATTGATGCTATGGCTCAATTAAAAGTATTTAATACTATTAAAAAACAAAGAACTCTTTCTGTTAATGAAAGAATAGCTATATCTCCTTGCCCTATTTCAGAGCAAGGATTTGCTGTTTATGATAGTAATGGTTGTAAAATAAATAAATTAGATAGTAAGAATAATCGTTGTTGCTCTTCCTTTACGGGGGAAAATCAAAAAGCTATTTCTGATACAGTTAGTATTAATATTAATAATTCAGCTAAATATGCTCCTAATGAATTAGCTGAATATACTAATTCACCTAAATTTGAAGATAGACATATAGTTAAAGATATTAATTCTAATTTAATTAATACTAATAAAAATTATGTTATTATTGGAGATAATAAAATAGAATTATCATTTGATACTGATAGTATTACTATAGAAAATATTGAATTGGAAACTTATTATAGTGATTATTTCAAATGTGATTTACCTGTTATTCCTGATAATGGTAATCTTATAGAAGCTATAGCTTCTTATTGTATGTATAAAATGTTATTAAGAGGTTATAAACATCCTGTTCTTACTCTTCAAGGTAATAATCCTGCTATAAATCCTTATATAAATTGGATTACATTAAAACCTAAAGTTAAAACTTCTATTGTATTAGATAAACAATTAGATATTTCTAATACTAATGCTTGGAGATCATATTTTTATAATTTTACTTTTATACCTAAAAACTAATGAATATTACTCCTAAATTAAGTTTAAATAAACATCCTAAAGATTGCGACCCATTATCTTTAGTTAATGCTACTAATGTAAAAGTTACTAATGATTTAACTTTAATTAGTAATGAAGAAGATTTAAAACGAAATGAAATTATACATAATACTCTTAATAATGAATTTGGAGGAAGTGGATATAGTATAATAGGAATAATACCATGTAATGATGAAATTATAATATTTGCAAGTGGACAAGCAACAAGTGCTATTGCAAGATATAATGAAAAAGAAAATAAGTGTAAAATTATTTATAGTGGCGATTTATTGAATAATATAAATAAAATTAAAGGCACTTTTACTTATAATGTTAATAATGATTTAATAATAGCTGTATCTCTATATAATATTAATACTGATGAACCTTTACGTATATTTAATTTAGGAAAATTTAATGATATTAATATAGATAGTAAACAATTTGAAAGTACAATTTCTTCAATTATTCCAGAAGTTAAATTGCCTTCTATTGAAAGTCATTATTATGTTAAAGGTTCTTGTTATAAAGGTTGGACATATTTATATATTAGATTTAAAATAAATAAAACTGATTATACACAATGGTATAATTTTGGTTATCCTATATTTGTTGATGACATTTATAGACAACAAATATTTAGATATTGTTTTTATCAATATAGGACTGGAAGAAATAATGCTGAAACAGATTTATATAATGTAGATGATGTAGATGGTCATAGTGCAGTTCCTATGGACGGATTTGGTACAGGGTGCTATGATGGATTTAGTAATAATTCAGAAATATCTAATACTACTTTTGCTATAAATTTAAATTTTAATAGTTTTAATAATTTTAGTCAATATCAATTAGGGTTTGTTTGTGCAAGTAAAGCTTATACTAAAGCTTTTATTACTAATGATATAAATATATCAGATACTAATTATATATTTAATCCTAAATATTTATCTGAGGGAAGTATTACTGAATTTATTACTGCGTATTATAATTATTATAATGTAAAAAATATAATTAATTATAAAAATAGATTATACATATCTAATTATAAAGAACAGACTTTAAATAAAAAAATAGATCAATCTATTATAGATAGCGTTTCTATATCATTAAAAGTAAATACTACTAATTTTGCTTTTTCATCTACAAATAAAGATACTGTAAGTACATTAAAACAAATTGTTACTTTAACTGAAAAACGAAAGGATGTTCGATCTGGTCAAGAACAATTAAAAACACCTAAACAATATTTTTTAGATATAAATAGTATTTCTGACATTACAAATCAAAGTATTCCTTTTAATAAAATATTAAATGTAGATAATTCTATTGATTTAATAGTAAAAATTACTAAAGAAGAAACTACTACTAATAAAGTTATAGCAATAGATACTATTAATATAATAAAAGACTCAAGTGATAATTCTACTCTTCCTGGATATTGTAAAATAAAAATAGAAGAAGATGTTTATGATTCAATAGAATATTGTTTTGAAACTGATGTAGATAGTAATGGAAATCATACAAATTTTAAAATATTTGATGCTACTAATTATATAATTAGTTTTCAAAAAAAATGTATAGATACTATTAGTTCATTTAATGATAGATTAAAAGAGTCTACATTAATTCCTGGAGAAGTATATAGTTTTTATATTCATTATATAGATAAATATGGACACGCTACTAATGGATATAGAATAGATAATAAAACATATCTTACTACTAATACTGGAGATGGATATTTTATACCAATTAAAATACATTTACCTGTTCAAAATCTTACTGAAGGATATATAGCTGTTAATGAAAAATATACTTTAAAAGAATTTAAAGATTTATTAAATACAGATGGAAATTTAAATATTTATAGTTTTAATAAATATACTAATAAATTAATTAGTTCTGGAAGTGCTGCTAATAAAAAAGATGTAAAAAATTATTTATTATCTTTATATGGAGATTTATTTGCTGATAGTACTACTAAATATGATGATATAAAAATAGCTAATATATTTAATAGCGGAAGTGTAAATGGAGTTAGTACTGGTAATTTTGGAGTATATATTAACGAAAATAATGAAAGATTATTTAAAATACCTGAAGAAGAATATTATTCTACTTATGAAGGAATAGTGAATTATAAATACGGATTGCAAGTTACAGTTAAAATACCAGAAGATTATATAGGTTATTTTATTAGTTATGAAAAATTTGAGTCTACTAAAAAAGTAACAGGTTTTCTTACTAATAAAGATGCGAGAGAAATTAGTGCAATCGAATATAATATTGGGGAAGGAGCTACTTTTAAAAATTATGAAAATAATAAAGTAAGCTCTGATATGTATTTATATAGTAGTACATTTGATATTAAAGATAGTTTATCTACTGATTATAATTTTATAAGAATAAAAGCTAAAAGTACTAAATATTGTAAATATAACGATAGTGGAAATATAACTGTTACTACTGAAGGGAATGATGGATTTATCGCAGAAATAAGTAAATCTGATATTCTTTACAGAAACAGTTCTATAAATTATGCTTATGATTTAAATAAATCTTTAATTAATTATACTGTTATACAAGATAAAATATATCCTATTGACAATTATAAATTAGTAGTAGCTGATTCTGTTAAAGATGATAGAGGAGGATTAAGTACCGCTATTAAATTAAAAAATATAGAAAGTCTATTTATTTCTGATGATAAATATAGAGTAAATACGTATATTGCAAGTCTTTATAATTATCATAATAAATTATATATAAATAAAGAAAAAACTCTTATTAGAATAGGTAATATAAATTATGCCTCTGGTACTATAAGTACTATTATAGAAAATGGTTTTAATGGTGTATATACTTATGATGGGGTAATTGTATATAATGGAAACGGAATTATGTTCAATTCTGAAAATAATAATTTATATAATATTCGTGGTAAATTAAGTAGAAGTGTTCCTGACAATTCAGATAAAAATGTAGGATTGTCTGTACTTGATGAAACTTCAGAAAAAGTTTTTCATTTAAATATTCCATTTTTAAATTATATTCAGTTTCCTGTTATAGATACATATTATTACGAAAGTAAATATTTTAATAATAATCCTCAGAATGTTATATTTTCTATAATGAAACCTGATGAGCAAGATGTTGATGCTAAAGGATATTGGCCAGGTTTAATTGTAGAACCAAAAAATTCTATTGATTTATTTAGTAATTCTCAAGGATCTCAAGATGACTTTATCCCTACTGTTTATAACAATTATAGAGATGATATATTAAATATTACTCAATTTGATAAGACTATTAGAAGAAGTAATGTTATTCAAGATGAAAGTGCTGTAAATGCTTGGAGGCAATTTCCTATTGAAGGTTATAAAAATATTAATGAAAATAAAGGTATTATTACTAATTTAGTGGGTATTGGTGTTTATTTATTAGCTCATACTGAACATAGTTTATTTATGTTTAATGGTGATGCTACATTACAAACTAAAGATAAAAGTTTACAATTATTGCAACCTGATGCTTTTGATACTAATTATGTAGAAGTATTTACTTCTGATTTAGGTTTTGGAGGATTACAAGATGATTTATCTTTTGTTGTAGATCAATTTGGTTATATATTTTATAATAATGATTTTACCAGATTTTATAAATTTGATAATGGTCAATTATCTTTAATAGATCAAGATATTTATTTATATTTACAAGATAATAAACCCACTAATGTTAGATTTGGTAATGATAAATTTAATAAGCGTTTATTAATTAGTTTAAAACTTTCTAATAATACTACTAAAACTTTAAGTTATAATTATGAATTAGGTAATTTTGTTAGTTTTCATGATTATAATTTTATTCAAGGATATAATACTAAATCTAAATTATATTTAGTAAGTGGCAATGATTTATATAATGATATATATAATTTTACCGATGTTAAAAGTTATGGCACTTATGAAAGTTTAAATTTTTCTACTACATATCCATCTTCTATAAGTATCATTCTTAATGAAGATTATGATGCTATAAAATTTTTAGAATTTATTAAATATAATGTTCGTAAAGTAAGTAAATCAAATAGTCTTGTTAGTATATCCCCCGTAAAGGAAAGTATGCAGCCTTATGCTGGAGATATATTAGAAATATTTAGTGAATTTACAAATACTGGAGAAATAGATATTAATATAGATACTACTAATAAATTTAATAGATATTCTAAACCTTGGTTTGAATTAGGTAATTGGAATTTTAATTATTTTAGAAATAAAATTTCTACTTATACTGGAAATGGTTCTGATAAACTTACTCGTATTTATGGAAATTATATAGTTATTAAATTTACATTTGATAATAAAGATAAAGTTTGTATTGAATTTGAAAATTTAAACGGTAGTGTTTCTAAACAAAGAAAGTTATGAAAAAAATAATTAAAACTGATAATAGAAAAAAAGCTTTTCTTGGTGCTTTAATTGGAGGAGTTGCAAGTATTGCAGGTTCGGTTATTGGTGCAGCTAAAAGACGTAAAGCTGAAAGAGAAAAATTGAAACAGCAACAAATTGAACAAAATCAAAATGATGCTAAAATTCAAGCTCAAGCTCTTACTGCAAGTGTAGCTAATCAAGATTATGTAGATGAATATAATAAAAAAGTTACTTTAAAAATGGGAGGAGATAAAAAATTTAATGATAGAATTAAATCTAATAAAACTAAATCTAATCGTATATTTAAATGTGGTGGTAGAAAAAAAGCTGAAATGGGTTCTTTAATTGGACAAGGAGGAGTAGGTGGAGAAATTGGAGATGCTATGTCTGGAATTGGAGGACTAACTAATTCTTTATTTGCTCCAAGTTCTGCTCCTAAACAAGTAAAGAAAGCTGATGGATTTAGTACTACTGGGCCTAAAATTAATATTAAAACTTCTGATTATGTAAATAGTACTAACAATAATAATACTAATACTGCTGCTAATCCTAATACTCAACAACAAAATAATCAATTTGTGGATCGCTCAAATACTTTGCGATGCGGAGGCAAAAAACGCATAAAACGCAAATAAATACTATTTTTAGGCTGTTATATTGATTGAATATTGAAAATAAACCAAATATATCTATATAGAAATACATTAAATTAAACAGCCTAAAATTAAATTATTAACTATAATATTATATGAAGAAATATATTTTAAAACCTAAAGTTGTTCGTGGAGGAACAGCTATTCCTCTCGGTAATAACTTTTATTATATGCAAGGCAGAAAGCACGAACAAGGAGGTATTGATTTAGGTGCTGATGATAAGAATGGCCTTGAAGTTGAAGGTGGTGAAGTAGTTCACACCTCTAAAAACTCTATTAAAGTTTTTAGTGCAGTTCCTATGCTTAATGGTAAAAGTCCTGCTGAAAAAATAATTAATGGTGAAAATGCTAATAAAGTATTTAAGGAACAAGAAGAATTTAAAGATAGAAATAATTATAATGATGATGGTAGTAAAAAATATCAAAATGGTGGAAAAAGAAGATATATTGGAGGTAATACTAATGAAGCAAGACAAAAATATTTTGATACAGATAAAGAATTTACTGATAGCGTAAAAGTAATTGCTAAAAGATATAATATTAATCCTAATCTATTAGCAAGTAGAATGGCTAAAGAAGGACCAATAGATAAAGCTATCAATTATTATAATAATACTAATGGAGAATTTGATAGAAGAGAAGTTCATGGAAGAGATTGGGGATTAGACGATACGGGTAATAATTTAAATGAAGGAATTATTACTTTAAAAGAGCCTTATTTAAATTATTATGATGAAGAATTTTTTAATGAAAAAGATAGAAAAGTTAATTCAGTATATTCTCCTGATTGGAATTTTGGTATTTCTGCAACTGCTGCTGAATTAAAATATAGAAAAGATGAAATGAAAAAAAGATTTCCTAATTTATCTGATGAACAATTAGATGCTGCTGCATCTGCTGCATTTAATAGAGGTATATATGGAGCAAGTAAATATATAAAACAAGGTAAGGATTTAAATGAATATTCTCCTTTTATAAATATTAAAAAAATGGGTGGACAAACTAAAAAAAATATATTTGTAGAACTTAATGTTGGAGGTAAAAAGAAATTAGTCCCTGCATCTTCCTTTACGGGGGAAAGACAAAAAGCTCTAATGGGAATTAATGAAGATGTTGATTATATTAATACTCCTAAATATAAAGGTATAATAGAAGAAGCAAGCATAACTAATCCTCGATTATCTCCTAATAATGTATATAAACAATTAACTAATGCCGCTGGAACTACTGATACTTTAAAACTTAAAAAATTAAATAATATTCCAAAATCTGCTAATAGCAAATTTAGTCAAGCCGCTGGTCATTTTAATGAATTTACTATTGGAGATATTATAGGAGGAGTTACAAATACTATAGGTTCTATTACTAATTATAATAGTAATAAACGTGCTTTGGGTAAAATGAAATATAGTTCTGCACCTCTTCCTATTCAAGCAAGAAAGCTTAAAACTAAATTTAATATTAATCCTCAATTAGATAAAATTAGAGAATATTTAAAAGCAACTAATAGAGATATTGATGCAAATACTGCAAGTTCTCGTGTGGCTCTCGCCCGTAAAGGAATAGCACGCACAAATGCTTTATTACAAGCTAATAACCTTTATGCTACTAAAGAAAATGCTGAAACTCAATTATTAAATCAAGATAATATGAATCAACAAAATATTGCAGCTCGTAATGTTGAAATGTATAATAGATGGAGAGAAGGTAAAAGTAATTTTGATAATATGTTATTAGAAAAACGTGCTGAAAATACTTCTGATTTAATTAGAGGATTAACTACAACAGTACAAGATATTATTGGAGGTGTAGAACAAAGAAGAAATATTAATAATACTTTATCTACAATGGCTGCAGCAAATCCTAATGTAACTGCTGAAATATTACGAGATTTAGGTGTAAACTTTAGTTATTTAATTAGAAATGGTAAAAGGATTAAAAATAAGAAAAATTAATTTATAATACTATGAAAGGTTTTAATCCTATTATAAGACAACGAGTATCTCCTGTTAATTTAGAAACTGTTGCTAATACTTATAGAGAACTTGAACAAGGCCATCAAAAAAGTATGCAACTTGCTTCTCAACTTCAAACTGCAATGGCTCAGCTTCCTCTTAATGAAGCTGAAGATGAATGGAGGCAAAATAAAATTCAACAAATTAGGAATACTCTTGATAATAATTTAAATTATGGAAATGCTGCTGGAGCTTATGATGATTTAGTAAAAGCTCAAGGTGATATTACTTCTGATCCAGGTTTAATAGGTCGTATTAGAGCACAACAAGATTATACTGTATATTTAAATAATATTAATGAACGACAAGACTTAACTGAATATCATAAAAATTATTATAGAGCAAATACTAAATATCATTATAAAGATATTTATAATGATAAAGGACAGATTGTTGGAGGTACTAAATGGGAACCTAACGAAAGACCTGTATCCAGTATAGATATGAATAAAATATATAATGAAGCTCTTAAATATTTGTCTTATGATAAAGGTAAATATGAAAATACTACTTTTATAGATATTACTACTGGACAAATATCTAATGAATATAAGGAGGGTAGTACTATGGCAAGATATAATTCTATAACTGGAGAATATGAAATTCTTCCTCCAGAAAAAATTAGAGCTGCTGTAGATGCCGCAATTAAAGCAAACCCCGCAATTAGAGCAAGTTTAGAACAAGATTATAAAATTGATAAATGGTATCATAGTCAAGATCCTAATATTGCAAATGATGTAATTGATCCAAAAGGATATACTAAATCTTTTGATCAATATGTAAATGATAAGATAGATCCATTTATTAGAGCTAAACAATATAGACGAATATATACTTCTACTGCTTATAATGATTCTATGATAAATGAAATAGCTAAAGCTAAAGTAATAGCTAAAGCAAATAGTAGTGGAAATAATCAACAAATAGATAATTTTTTAACTAATACTATTGTTGAAAAAGGCCCAAAAGCTCAAGTTAAAGTTGATCCTGGATTAGAAGTTTTAACTGGCGTTAGAAATATTGGAAGTACTTATACTGAAAGATTAAATGAAAAATATCCTAATGTAAATATTCCTGAATTTAATTTATATACTACTCCAGATGCTTTAAGTACTTGGGCAAAAAATAATAATATTTCTGGTGAAGTAGCCATAGATGTTATGAGAGAATTTGATAATTTTAAAAGAGCTACTTTACCATATAGAGCTACTATTAATAATGTTATTGGAGATGTAAATGATCCAAATAAAATAGATGCTTTTAATTTTATATCACAAGTAAATAGTGGAATTATTGATGATATATCACCAGACGATACTGATACTATGAAAGAATGGAAACAAAGTTTTGCTAATATTACTGATAGACTATTCGGAGATAATTCTGCTGGCATAGCCATAACATTAAAAAATCAAAGAGATTTAGATACTTTTAAACGAAATATTGGAGATTTATGGGATACTTATGAAATTAAACAATATAATACTGAAAATGGAGATATAAGATTAGTTCTTTCTTCAGATTATAAAGATGGAACTTATAAATTTGTTCAAGCTGCAAAAGCTACAAATTTAGATAGTAGAGTTTTTGGAGGAGGATTAAGAAGAGAAAAATATACTTCAATTAGACGAGTGGATGAAAATGGAAATATTATTCCTCTTGAATTTCATTTTAATAATCCAAATAGAGAATTACTTATATCTCAAGCTGATTATCTTTATACTGATATAATAAAACAAGCTAATAAATTACAAGAAGATATTCTTCCAGTTGGAGATGAAGTTGTTGTTGATACTTCAGTTTCTTCTCATACAAATCCTGAACATTATATGAGAGATCAATTATATCAAACTATTAGTAATCCTGCTGATGCTAAACTTGAAAAAGATCGTAGAGATGATATTGTAAAAAGATATACTAATATATTTAAAGCTAATCCTCAACTTATGATTTCAGGCGATTATTTAGTAGTTGATAAAAATGGAACATTAAGAGATATGACTTCTGACGAAATAGAAGATGCTCGTATTAAAATTCCAACTTATAATGATAGTAATATAAAGCATCAATTAACATATGTTCCTACTATGGGATGGAAAATTAAAACTACTGTTACAGATGACAATGATGTTAAAGAATATATATTAAAAGAGGGATTAAATGATCCATCTATTGATGCTGTTAATAATAGTATAAGCACTCAAGCAAAATTATTATTAGATAATGTTACATATGCTTATCAAGCGTTTTCTTATGATACTCCATATGGTACAGATATTGTTGTTAAAGATAAACATACCGGTAAATTTATGTTGCAAGACGAAGATTTAAGAACTATAAAAGAAGATATTTCTCTTCAAGATGTTGAAAAACTTGCTTTATGGAGTATTGTAGAAAATAAAATACGTAACGGTGAATATACAGAAAATGATAAAGAAGCAATAGGTCAAGCTTATTATAATTCTCTTATAATTAAAGGTTTTGATCCAGAAACAGCTATGATGTTTACTAATGAGTATATAGGAAAATTATGAAACTTACACGTGAAGAAATGAATAGAATAATGAAAGGAGAGGGTAATAAACCTTCTCCTTTTTCTGGTTTTGGAAATACTGATAATAAACCTTCTCCTTTTCAAGATCCTTATGGTTTTTCAGCTGTTAATAAACAAATTGAAAATCTTCCTCGATTTTCTGTTAGTAAAGAAGATTATGAAAATTTTACTGATTATGATGTTTATTTAAACGCTTATACTACAAAAGAAGAAGCTGAAAAACAAAGAGCTAAAAATCAAAGTTGGATTGAACAAACAGGTCGTGCAGTTACACAAGCTGTTGCAAATGAATTTATTCTTTCAGGTCTTGAAGCATTTTCTAATATTTATGATAGTGTTTATAATCTTATAGCCAATGAAGGCTATAATGATTATACTAATGCTGTAAGTACAGCACTTGAAAAAGCTCAAGATTCTATTAGAGAACGTTTTGCTATATATCAAGAAAATCCAGGAAAATCATTTGATGTTGGAGATTTTGGATGGTGGGCTAATAATGCTATTAGTGTTGCATCTACATTATCTATGTTTATTCCATCTACTGGTATTGTAAAAGGAATTAAAGCTCTTGGAAAAATAGGCAAAGGAACTAAAACTATTGGAAAATTATATAATAAAGGTATTTATGGTATAGGTAAGATTGCTGAAAAAAGTCATCTAACTTCTAATCCTGCAAGAACTGCTAAAAGTATTAATACTGCTTTAGATATTGGTGCAACAGCTGTATTAAATAGAACTATGGAAAATTATATGGAAGCTCGTGAAGTTTATAAAGATATTTATGATACTTCCATAGAAAGACTACAAAATTTTAATGATGTACAAAGAGAAGAATTTTTTAAAAATAATCCTGAGTTTGTAGGTTTAAATGATGAAGAAATAGCTAAAAAAATTGCAAGTGATTCTGCTGGAGAAACATTTATTAATGACTATGCTATGTTATTAATGGATGTTGTTCAATTTAAAGCTATTAGTAGTTTATGGAAAGGAGCTTTTAAACTTAAACCTACAGCTAAATTAAAATATATAAATAAACAAGCTACTAATAAATTAAATGTTGATGCAGCTAATATAGATATTGAACAACAACCTTTAATTAAAAGATTATTACAAGGTAATTCTACTTTTATTACAGAAAATTTATCTGAAAGTTTTGAAGAGGGTTATCAAGGTGTTCAAACTGAAAAAGGAAAAGAAGTTGCAGAACTTATATTTGATCCTACTTATAGGCCAAGAGATTTAAGCTCTTATTTATCTGATCCTAAAATATGGGAGCAAGCTGTTTGGGGTTATCTTGGAGGAGTAGGTTTTCAAGCTGCTGGTAGAGGTTTAGGAAATCTTCAAAATAAAATTCAGGGAAAAATTAATAAAAAACGTATGTCCCCTGAAGATTATAATCGTAGTCAATTAACTTTTGAAAAGATTAGAGAAGCTGAAATTCTTGGTCGTAGGGCTAAAATTAATGATTATCTCGAACAATTATCTTTACTCGATGAAGGAAAAAATCCATTTAAACCTATTATGGAAAATGGAACTATTTCTGATTATGAAAATATAACTCAAGATGAAGTTGATGTTGTATATGATAGATTAGCTAATGAATTTGTAGTAGATATGGTATTAAATGCAGCTGATGCAGGAAATATAGAATTACTACAAGAATATATTACTAATCCTGAATTTAATAAGTTTTTTGATGCAGCTAATATAAGTATTGCTAAAAATAAAACTAATTTTACTCAAGAGTTAGTTAATAGAATGAACAATACTATTGAATTATATCAAAATGAAATATATAAAGGAATTCATTCTATTGATGGAGATAACGATCAAATAATTAGAAATATTGCAAGAGAAAATGTTAAAAAATATTTTAATTTAGATTTAATTAATCAAGCTATTAATAGAATAGATACAGATATTGCTAAATTAGATCCTAATGGCGAATTTAGTAGATATTCATATATTGATGAATATCAATTTGGAATACAACAATTAGTAGAAATTAATAAACACATTGATGATATATATAAACTTAAAGATACTGATGATATTGTAAAAGATCAATTAATAAAAGAATTAAAAGAAAAGAAACAAAATATTGTTGATAGATTAAATAAAAATATTATTGTTACAGAATTAAAAACTAAAGACTCTGGAAATATTATTATAAATGCTGATGAAAATTGGTTATTAAATAATGTAGATAATGATTATTATAATAATGATTTTTCAAATGTTCCAGATGCTATTTCTAAATTTATAGGAAATAAAACAGTTTTATCTTATCAAACTGATGATATTAGAAAATCTATTCCTACTACTAAACAACAATTACAAGAAAGATATAATCAAATTAATAGAGTAGTAGATCAAACTGTTGCTAAAGCTCTTAATGATGCTTTTACTAATATAGGCCATTATATAGAAACTGCTGCTGATCCTACTAAAGCATTTAATGATGTTCTTGCTAAGCAAGTACCTGAATTAGAAAAAGATATTGAACTTTTAAATCTTGGAGCAAGTAACGATCTTGAATATTATTATTTACTTAAAGAAGTAAGAAATGAAGCTATTAATAAAATAGAATCTATAAAAAATAATAATAATGATAATGAAACTGTTAATAAAGAACGAGAAGAAATATTAGAAAAACATCCTATTCCAACTGAAAAAGAAATTATTGATAATAATAATGAAACTACTAAAATTATTAATGATGTACAAAAAACCACAGGTATGCCTTCCTCTACGGGGGAACAGGTAAAAGCTCCAATTGAAACTATTAATCCTATTATTCCTGATTTAATTGAAGATAGAACTGTAGTAGGTTTTGAAGAAGAGCAAAATCCAGCTGAAGCATTAGCTTTACAAGATGCTATTAGAATTAGAGAAGCCATAAATATTCCAAGTAATGATGAATTAGGAGAAACTGATGTTACATCAAGTGCTTCTTTGTTTGCTCTTCAAATGTATAAAAATAATAAAGATTTATATAAAGGACTTGATGGGGAAAATTTTGATAGTAATAATGCTAAAACTCTTCTTTCCCAAATAGAAGATAAACTCGAATTAGAAGGATATAATAAAGATCTTATTAAAAGTGGAGCTATTAAAGGTTTAAAAATAGCTATAAAACATATTAATAATAGATTACACGCTAAAGGACTTCCTAATCTTGCAGCTCAAATAATTGATAACATTGATGTTACTAAAAACGCTATTAGTCCAGCTATTCCTACATCTAAACTTAATGATACTATTGATAAATTTTTAGATGAATATATAAAATCTGTAAATATTAAACCAAATAAAAATGGTAGTACTCTTATAGATATTGTTCAATTATTTGATTATTTAATTAATAATAAAGATATTGGTTATGAACAAGCAAAATTAATTTATATTAATATGTATGATTATATAATTAATCATACTTCTAATAAAGAATATA
>ERZ780195.1318-NODE-1318-length-20996-cov-2.899862_pt1 | contig 20996 bp, 18 predicted proteins | sample MGYA00511017_ERZ780195 | MGnify/ENA primary metagenome ERZ780195 (study PRJEB29588, sample SAMEA2159974) | human gut metagenome | biome: human gut; feature: human-associated habitat; material: faeces | place: Denmark | collected 2008/2010 ...
TAATCGGAGGATGTGCTCAGGTTAAAGGCCTGAAGGAACACTTAGAAAGTGAGCTGAATTTAAAAGTCGTCATCCCCAAAGAATGCCAGGGGCTGGCGGCAATCGGGGCAGGTAACTTATACAGCCGCACCAAAAAGGGAAAAAGCAGTGAAGCTGGAGACAACCTATTGGAGGCGCAGAACGCTTAATGAGAGCGCTGCTATATATTGAGGGCAAAAAAAGAGCCAGAATCCAAAAGGGTTTTGGCTCTTTTTTCTGGGAATCGTGGCAATGAAAAGTTAACAATTTATCTATGAATTTTCAGTAGCACCCTTTATAAGGCATATGCTATAATATAAAATTGTTAGTATATACGAATTTTTACCAGAGGTTAAAACGTATAGGACCAGCTGGAAAGGGGAAAAGGGATGTCCTTTTTTAGAAATAAACCACTAGTGATTACAGTTGTAATCCTCATCATATTATTTGTGCTGCTCTTTGCCACGGTCAATGACCAAGATGTATCTGCACCGCAAAGTGCCATTGGCAGCGTATTTGCACCGATGCAGTCGTGGCTATATGGGGCTTCTAACAGTATATCGGATTTCTTTGATAGGGTATTTGCTACTGGAAGCATTCAAGATGAAAATAGTGAGCTAAAGACGCAAGTGTCAGAGCTGGAGAGCCAGCTGACGGACAAATCGGAACTGGAAAAGGAAAATGAGCGATTAAAAGAACTGCTGGACTTCAAAGAGGAAAACGCCACTTATGAGACGATTGGTGCTGATGTGATAGGAAAAACACCAGGGGTTTGGTTTGACACCTTTACCATCTCTGCCGGCAGAGCAGATGGAGTGGAAGTGGATATGCCGGTCATTACGGCAGATGGACTGGTGGGAAAAGTGACGTCGGTTGCCCAGTCCTATAGCCAAGTTACTTGTATCATTGACGCCAGCAGTGGCGTGAGTGTAGTAGTAGAGCGGACGAGGGACAACGGTGTGGCCAAGGGAGATGGAGCGAATTTAGAACTGGAAGAGGATATTCTATCCATCGAGTATCTGCCCATTGACTCTAATTTGATGCCTGGAGATAAAGTACTTACCTCGGGACTAGATGGAATTTATCCCAAAGGCCTTTATGTAGGAGAAATCGTAGAGGTGAGCAGAGATACTGTCTCTTCGTCAGAAGATGGAGAAAACACGGAGCAAAAAATTGCGGCTTTAAAGACGGGTGTGGACTTTAAACGGCTGGAAGAGGTCATGGTAGTTGTGGGAGACCAAAATACAGCATCAGAACAAGAATAAGGTGGCGAAATGATTCGATTTGTATTCATCGCTTTGATTATTATATTGAATTTGTTTTTTTCAGGAGGACTGTTCGTGCAGATCAATATCATTGGCATTCAGTCGGATCTGCTGATGACGGCTATGGTCTGCATGTTGATGTACGAGCGGACGTTTACTCCCATTGGCATGGCTATGATTGGAGGGCTGATGATTGACGTAGTATTGAGTCCTGCCATGGGATTTTACACCATTCCCTACATCATCATAGGGCTGGTGATCTACTATTTATACCCGATGTTGCAGCAAAAGGGCTGGTGGATTGGTCTAGTAGCAGTGGCGGGGGCGACGCTTGCCAAAGACATCATCCATGAGGTGATTGCCTTGTTCTTGGGGCATGCTCAGAATATAGGGAGTATGCTTTTGCGGTATACTTTGCCCAGTGCCGTACTCAACTGTTTGATTGCACTGCTCCTTTTGTGGCTGTTTAAAAAACTGTACCACAAGGGGTGGCTAAGTCCCGTGTTTCAAAAACACTCGGAACTGTGAAACGTGCTTAGAAAGGAAAGAGATTGTTGAATTTCAAAAGAAGGTATGTGGCATTTGGTGGCGTAATCCTCATTGTGTTTTCCATACTGATAATTACCCTGGCAAATCTGACAATTGTGAAAGGGGACCAATATAGCGATATCTCTGAGGACAAAAAGCGCCGAACGATCACCCTCAAAGGTCAAAGAGGGGAGATTTTCGATGTGAATGGCGTTCCCCTTGCCTATGACCAGGAGAGCTATGATGTAGTTTTCTCCAGAGATCAGAGCAAGACCGCATCTAGCGATAACGCCTACTATACGCAGATTCTCATAGAGGCAATAGAAATTATCGAAAAAAATGGTGGCAAGACCATTGATTCCTTTGCTATCAAGAGAAATGATGCAGGGGAGTACTACTTTGACTTTGGAGATATCAGCGAAGAAGCTGCTGCTGCCAGGGAAAAATCTTGGCGGGAGAACATGTATGTCAATGAGAAATTAACTCCGCTAGAGGTCTATAATCGGCTGAGAACGCGGTATCGGATACCAGAAGATATGCCCTATGAAGAGGCCTTTAAGGTGCTATCCATTTGGCAGGAGACACAGCTCAGCTCTTATATGGCATACAATCCTATTAAGATTGCCACCAATGTAAATACTCAGACGGTGGCGGAGATAGAGGCCAATGGAGATAAGTTAGACGGTGTGTCCATCTCGGAAGGCACGGTGCGCATTTATCCTAAAAATGACACGGCAGCCCATATCATCGGCTATTTAGGGGAAATCAGCACGGAAGAACAGCTGCAAGAGTACGAGGAAAAGGGATACACCTCCGGGGACCTCATCGGCCTCATCGGTGTAGAAAGTAGCATGGAGGAGTATTTAACGGGAAATAGCACTGAAAAACAGGGCCAGAGAGTGGTGGATGTAAACAGCAAGAGCGAGGTGATCAAGGAGATCTCCTATACCCCTCCCAAAGAGGGAGATGATGTGGTACTCACCATCGATATTGAGCTGCAAGCTGCCCTGGAAGCCGCTTTGGGCAATAATATTGAGACAATACAGCAGCTTCAGCTAGAGGATTATCGGGCGGATAAGGCGGATTACGATGAGGAGTTAAACGGAAGAGAGCTGAATTTGGCCAAGTCTGGAGCGGCTGTGGTGATGGATGTAAAGACGGGTAATGTGTTGGCGATGGCGAGCTACCCAAGTTTTGATCTGAATTTGTTTACCAATGGCATCTCTGAGGAAGATTATGCAGTATTGCGGGACGACCCAGCAACGCCACTATTCAATAAAGCGATATCCTCCAAATCCATGCCTGGCTCTACCTTTAAAATGGTAACGGCTACGGCAGGGCTAATGGAGGGAGCGGTTGGGCTCCATGAGACTATTTCGGATGAAGGAGAATACGATAAGCACGTCGTATCTGGTAAAGCACCTTCCTGTTGGGTGCGCCCATACTTCTCCAGACACAAAGATCAAGATGTGGTGCAGGCCATTAAAAACAGCTGTAACTACTACTTCTTTGAAGTCTCAGATAGACTGGGTATTGATAAGCTAAATGAGTGGGCCAATCGGTTTGGCCTGGCCAGTAGCACGGGCATTCAGCTGCCCAATGAGACGATTGGCCAGATTGGTAACCAGCAGGCGCTTTATGACAGTGCTAACGGTATTAATGATCAAAAGACTTCTCTTCCTTACTTAGTGGAAAACCTCTTAATAGAGACGCTCAAAGGCTATGGCAAGGAGAGGGGCATCAATTACTCGGAAGAGCAGCTGGAGAATGTGGCCGAACAGCTCATAGCGCTGTGTGACAAGGGAGAGACCCAAGTAGGTCCTCAAATCAGAGAAATTTTGAGCCAGGAACTGGATATCCCAGAGCGAATTTCCCGAAATCAGGCATGGGATAACCAGATCAATACCATTTTGTTGGAGCTCATGTGGAACCCCACTATGACAGTACTGACGGGAATTGGAGAGGGAACTACGGCTGTTACCCCCATCGCTATGGCAAGATACTTTAGCTCGTTAGTCAATGGAGGCACGGTATATAATGCCAATATTATCGATAAAGTGGTGGATAACGATGGTAATGTGATCATGGAGCAGGAGCCAGAAGTCTTTGAAGAGCTCAATATTCCAGAGGAGTATTTGGAAGCACTGAAGGAAGGCATGAGAGGCGTGGTATCTGCAGAAGAAGGAGGTACCGCCGGTAAGATATTCCAGGATTTTAAATACAAAGATCAAATTGGGGGCAAGACAGGGACGTCACAGAACTCTCAAATCGACTTGGAAAACAACAGCTGGATGACGGTATTTGCCCCATATGATGATCCAGAAATCGCCGTGGTAGTGTTTATCCCCAACGGATATTCTGGCTCCTACAGCGGTTATACGGTGATGGATATTGTGGAGTTCTACATGGATCGGAAGAACAAAACGGCTGCTAACGACATCCCCACACAAAATGACGTGATGAATGAGGATGAAACACAGCAGAATCAAAAACCCCAGGAAACGGATCCACAAGAGACGGATCCACAAGAACCTGCCAATGAATAAAGGGTATTTTAGTGCTCACTGATGGGGAAATGGGAAAGGAAAAAGAGGAGTATGGCAGTTGCCCTACTCCTTTTTAGGTCAAAAACCGTGCCACAGAGGTGGGATAGTGTGATAGTACACAAATGGACATAACAACAAATACACCCAAATCCCATTATGAGACAGGGGGATTTGGCTAAGATCTAGCAGAAAAAGTGCGAAAAGCACAAAGAATAGACCGCTGCTAAATGAGTTTAGCGAACGGGAGTGTAATCGATTTGAGACTCCTCGTCCGTGGCTTCGATTTTAAAGATGACAGGGCGCAAACCGTCGTTGCAGCTGCAAATGGCCACTCCAGGCACCCGTATCCAATCGCCATAGTAAAATAGCTCCTTCGCTCCGCTATGGGACAGGGCAAAGACATACTGATATATTGCCTTCCAGGCCTCATCACAAAAACCATCGGGTTTTGCATAATCCGCGTAAAAAACCTGTCCTTCCTTGAGCATAGGACAAGCAGTCAGCCCTTCTACACCATATTCCTTTGCCAACTCTTGGTCCAAAGTGGTCTTTAAAACAGTGATTTTGCATTTTTTCATCATCTTAATTTCCCCTTTACTTGATATATTACCTCTATTGTACTGCAAATAGGAAAAACAAGTAAAGTGCCGGGTAAGGCAAAATAAGGGATGCATAAGAGTTGGACGCCTCAAGTAGTTTTGTGCACCTCCCATCCGAGTAAAACATCTTTGAAGAATTACATGAAATAGGAACCGATCACAAAAAATACATGGCCTTCTGGCGAAATGATGATTGAGCAAAAAATATTGGTTTATGATATAATAGAAGAAAGCTTTAGTAAATAAACTCGGGTAGAATATCGAGCTAAAATAGGGGAAAATGTGATTCGTACAAATTGTATTTAGCAGGAAATTTACTGCTAAATTCCATTAGTTGTGCGAATTTTTGGCGTATATCATGAGAATAAAGAGGGAGGTTGGCCGATGGAGAACAGGAGATTTGAATTAGTGGCCCCTTATAAGCCGGCAGGGGACCAACCTCAGGCGATTGAAAGTCTGGCAAAGGGAATTGAAAACAATGTAAAGGATCAGGTGCTGCTGGGCGTTACAGGCTCGGGGAAGACGTTTACCATGGCCAGTATTATTGAAAAGACACAGCGCCCTGCTTTGGTGCTGGCCCATAATAAGACGCTGGCTGCCCAGCTTTGTTCGGAATTCAAGGTGTTTTTCCCTCACAATGCTGTGGAATATTTTGTCTCCTATTACGACTACTATCAACCGGAGGCGTACATTGCCAGCAGCGATACCTATATCGAAAAGGATTCTTCCATCAACGATGAGATCGATAAACTAAGGCACAGCGCCACATCGGCGCTGCTGGAGCGGAGAGATGTGATCGTGGTCTCCAGCGTCTCCTGCATTTATTCCATAGGAGCGCCGGAGGAGTACAAGAAGATGACAGTGGCCTTGCGTCAGGGAATGGAACTGGATCGGGAGGAGTTTATCGACCGGCTGGTAGACATCAACTTTACCCGCAATGACTTGAACTTCGTCCGGGGAACCTTCCGGGTGCGGGGCGAAAACGTAGAGGTATTCCCCACTCGCTATGGAGATAAGGCGCTGCGAGTGGAGTTTTTTGGAGACGAGGTGGAGCGGATCAGCCAGTTTGATGTGCTGACAGGAAAGGTGTTGTGCACCCTCAAATATGAAATGATCTTCCCTGCCACTCACTATGCCACAGAGCGGCAGAAAGTGTTGGATCAGCTGCCCAGAATTCGGCAGGATATGGCCGAGTGCGTGGAGAAGTTTCGACAAGAGGGAAAACTACTGGAGGCTGAGCGTCTGGAACAGCGTACCACCTATGATATGGAAATGCTCAAAGAGCTGGGGTACTGTTCGGGCATTGAGAATTACTCCAGGTATTTTGACGGGAGAAGCCCGGGGCAAGCCCCTTATACGTTGCTGGACTTTTTCCCAAAGGATTACATCTTATTCGTAGACGAATCTCACGTGACACTTCCTCAGGTAAGGGCGATGTACAACGGGGATCACTCTCGAAAGGACATGTTGGTAAAATACGGCTTTCGGCTGCCCTCTGCCTACGACAACCGTCCGCTGAAATTTGACGAGTTCAATCAGAAGATTAACCAGGCGATTTATGTCAGCGCTACGCCGGCAGAATACGAGAAAGAGCGGGCCAAAGGGCATATTGTAGAGCAGATCGTCCGCCCCACAGGGCTGCTGGATCCGGAGATCTACATTCGTCCGGTGGAAAATCAGCTGGACGATCTATTAGGGGAGATCAAAAAAGTCACCCAAAAGGGCAACAGCGTGCTCATCACCACACTCACCAAAAAACTGGCGGAACGGCTCACCGAGTACTATACAGAGATGGGCGTGCGCATTCGGTATATGCACTCCGATGTGGACACGATGGAGCGGATAGATATCATACGGGGCCTGCGCATGAAGGAGTTTGACGTGCTGGTGGGCATCAATCTGCTCAGAGAGGGGCTGGACATCCCCGAGGTAGAGCTGGTGGCGATTTTGGATGCGGATAAAGAGGGATTTTTGCGAAATGAGACGTCTATGATCCAGACCATTGGCAGAGCGGCCAGAAACGCCGAGGGAAGAGTTATCCTGTATGCGGATAAGATGACCGGCTCTATACAAAAGGCAATGGACGAGACACTGCGGCGGCGCAAAAAGCAGATGGCCTACAACGAGCTCCACGGCATCACTCCCACCACCATACACAAAGAGGTGAGTGATAACATGCGCATTGTGGGCAGTGTATCCTATGGAGATGGCAGCCAGCTGAAGGATATCCCGGCCAGAATTGACTTCTTGGAAAAGGAGATGCACAAGGCGGCAATGGAACTGGAGTTTGAGGCTGCTGCCAAGCTGAGAGACGAGATCAAAAAGCTGAAAAAGAAGCTGGAGAAGAGCGGAATGGCTCTGCCTCAGAAATAAGAGGCCCTATACCTAACAGACGTTGAAAAAGTAAAGTTTTTGAGTATATAAGGAGAATCACGTGCAAGAGTATATTAACATCAAAGGGGCAAGAGAGCATAACCTGAAAAACATTAGCATCAAATTGCCCAGGGACAAATTTATCGTCATTACAGGATTATCAGGCAGTGGGAAGTCCTCCCTTGCCTTTGACACCATCTATGCCGAAGGACAGAGGAGATACGTGGAATCTCTCTCCTCCTATGCGCGGCAGTTTTTGGGTCAGATGGACAAGCCGGATGTAGACCTGATTGAAGGGCTCTCTCCTGCCATTTCCATTGATCAGCGGACTACCAGCAAAAACCCCCGGTCTACTGTGGGCACGGTTACGGAAATCCACGATTATTTGCGGCTGCTATATGCGAGGGCAGGGGAAGTGTACTGCCCAAAATGCGGCAAAAAGATCAACCGGCAGACAGTGGATCAAATGCTGGAAGAGGTCAAAAAACTGCCCGTTGGGACGAAAATTATGATCTTGGCTCCTATAGTGCGGGCAAAAAAGGGCGAACACAAAAAACTGCTGGAAGGGCTGCAAAAGGATGGTTTTACCAGAGCTAGAGTGGATGGACAGCTCTACGTGTTAGAGGACGAGGAGATCTCCCTGGTGAAGAACAAAAAGCACACCATTGAGGCGGTGGTAGATCGGCTTAAGATCAAAGAGGGGCAGGAAAAGCGTCTCACCGACTCTCTGGAGACTGCCTTAAAATTGTCCGGCGGTCTGGTCACCATATATAACTTGGATACGGATACCGAGCAGCTGCTCAGCGAGAACTTCGCCTGTGCGGACTGTGGCATCAGCATCGACGAAATTTCCCCAAGACTATTTTCCTTTAACAGTCCTTTTGGGGCATGCCCTGCCTGTACTGGGCTGGGGGTGATCATGAAGGTAGATCCAGACAGCGTGGTATACGACGAAAATCTCTCACTCAATGAGGGGGCGATTCGAGTATCTGGGTGGAACCTCTCCATGTTCAACAGCTTTAGCGCCCAATACATTGGGGCACTGGCAAAGCATTACGGCTTTTCCATGGACGTCCCCTACAAAGACCTGCCAGAAAGCGCGAAGCAGGTGATTTTGTACGGCACAGGGGGAGAGGAGATCGAAATTGAATACCGCAGCCACAGCGGCGTATCCCGCTATAAAAAGCCCTTTGAGGGGATTATAAACAGCCTAGAGCGGCGGTTTGTGGAGACCCAATCCGAGGGGATGAAGCGGGATATCGCTGAGTACATGATGGAGATGCCCTGCCACGAATGCGGAGGTAAGCGGTACAAAAAAGAGGCACTGGCGGTAAAAATTGGAGGACTGGATATTTCCCAGCTTTCGGATATGTCCATTGTGCAGATCAAGGAATTCCTCAATGGACTGACCTTGGGCAAAAAGGAGCAGATGGTGGCCAGCAGAGTGCTCAAAGAGCTGAACGCCCGTTTGGACTTCTTAATCAATGTTGGTCTGGATTACTTGACGCTATCCAGACAGGCGTCCACCCTATCCGGTGGCGAGGCACAGCGGATTCGTCTGGCAACGCAAATTGGCTCCAAGCTCATGGGGGTGCTGTACATCTTAGACGAGCCCAGCATTGGGCTGCACCAGAGGGACAATACCAAACTGCTGAACACCTTGAAAGAGCTGAGGGATTTGGGAAACACTCTGCTGGTGGTAGAGCACGATGAGGAGACCATGCTGGAGGCAGATTATCTGCTGGATATCGGACCAGGCGCTGGGGAAAATGGGGGAGAAGTGATCGCCTTTGGTACCCCACAGGAGGTCATGGCAGTGGAAAACTCCATTACCGGCCAGTACCTGAGCAGGAAGAAGACCATTCGTCCACCCAAACAGACCCGTGTGCCCAAGCCCGAGACCATTCAAATCATCGGCGCGGCACAGAACAACCTAAAGAATATCGACGTGGAGTTCCCACTGGGCGTGATCACTGCCGTTACAGGGGTTTCGGGGAGTGGGAAATCCAGCTTAGTGAACGAAATTCTATTTAAGGCGGCGGCGAGAAAACTCAATGGCAGCAGATTCCGCCCGGGAAAACACAAAAAGATTCTTGGGCTAGAGAACATCGACAAAATCATCGATATCGACCAATCGCCCATCGGCAGAACACCTAGAAGCAATCCCGCCACATATACTGGCGTGTTTGATCCCATTCGGGAAGTGTTTGCCATGACACAGGACGCCAAAGTGAGAGGATATTCCAAGGGGAGGTTCTCCTTTAACGTGAAAGGCGGCCGATGTGAGGTATGTAAGGGAGATGGCATTTTGAAGATTGAAATGCACTTTTTACCCGACGTTTATGTGCCTTGTGAGGTTTGTAAGGGCCAGCGGTATACCAGCCAGACGTTGGAGGTGCGATATAAGGGCAAGAACATCTACGAAGTGCTGGAGATGACGGTGGATGAGGCCTATGAGTTCTTTAAAAATATCCCCAAAATAGAGCCCAAGCTCAAGTTGCTCAAGGACGTGGGGCTGGGGTATATCAAGCTGGGGCAGTCCTCCACCACTCTATCTGGCGGCGAGGCTCAGCGAATCAAGCTGGCGACTCACTTGAGCAAGCGGCAGACGGGCAGAACCCTTTATATTTTAGACGAACCCACCACTGGGCTGCACATCCACGATGTGAAAAAGCTCATTGGCATACTCAATCGTCTGGCAGACGGGGGCAATACTGTCATCGTCATCGAGCACAATTTAGATGTGATCAAGTGTGCAGATTACGTGATTGACATTGGACCAGAAGGTGGCGACAGAGGCGGTCAGATCATCGCCACGGGTACGCCCCGGCAGGTGGCGCAGAATGAGAAGAGTTACACGGGTCAATACCTGAAAAAAGTGTTTGAACGGGATGATGCGACTCCGGAAAACTAGGGGGGAATAGCAAACATGAGAAAAGGGCTCTGGTTTCCCATAAAAAAGGGGAGCCAAAGCCCTTTTGTATCCAGAAGGGAACTGTTAAATCCCCCAGAGACAAACCAGCATATATTGGCCTTTCGTGTCATTGGGAACGATGGAATACGTAGAGTTGCTCATAATGCCGTCCCGCGCTTGGGAATAAAAAAAGCAGAGATATCCACTCGTTCTAGAGTTAACAGCTGGAGTTTTTTATCGATGCCCCCGGCGTAGCCTGTGAGGCTTCCGTTGGTTCCCACCACTCTATGGCAGGGAATGATGAGAGAAATGGAATTGTGCCCTACTGCACCGCCTACTGCTTGGGCAGACATCTGGGAAAGGCCTCTTTTCTGTGCTATTTGGGAGGCGATCATGCCATAGGTCATCGTTTGACCAAAGGGAATGGTGAGCATAATCTCCCACACGGCTTTTCGAAAAGGCGTTGTCTCCATGGATAGTGGTGGTGTAAAATCAGGGGCCACCCCGCTAAAATAGATGTCCAGCCAGCGAGCTGTCTCTGCAAAAATAGGGAGATTTTTTACGGTATATTCCTTTGGCAGTGTATCTCCAAAATATTTTTGGCCGTCAAACCACAATCCGGTGAGGGCCGGCCCATTGCTGGCCAGTGTGATGCCACCTAAAGGTGAGTGATAGTGATGCGTGTATGTCATAGATTAAATACCTCCATATCAATGCTGGATTTTGTTTCTGCCCAGCCACTGTGTACATTCTGAAAAGGCTACTCTTCCGGTCTGCATCGCTTGCAAAAGCGGTAGCCATTTTGGACGGCTTCTTCTAAAGTATCAAAAAATACGATGTTTTTTTCCAGGGGAATTTTGGCGGGACATCCCGGTTTGCAGATAATCCTGGTCGTTTTGACGCCATAAATGAATTTACCATCATAGGCTTTATCCCTATTTTGAATTGCCCGCATTTTTTCTCGTACGTCCATTTTGTTTTTCCCCTCCCTTGGGTGCGTAGTCCTTCATTTCGGGGATCGCTCCACCGGCAACTGCCCAAAAATACAGACTCGCCACACTGCAGTAAGGGCTAAAGCGTCTGCGATACTTTTCAAACAAATTGCGGTCAATCCTGCGGTGATGATAGACCATTCTGATCCCTCTTAAAATAGCGAGATCTCCATAGCTGAATATGTTGGGCCGCTGCATGCAGAACAGCAAAATCATCTCTGCAGTCCATACGCCAATACCCTTTAGACTGATGAGCTCTGCAATGGCCTCTTCGTCCGACCTGTTCCAAATATCCTCCAAATCAAATGAGCCGTCTTTCACTTTTTGAGCAAAATCCGTGATGTATTCTGCTTTGCGGAAAGTAATCCCCAGGGATTGTAGGCGATTGTTTCCCGCTGCAAGGATGGTATCGGCAGTTACTGTGCCAAACTCATTTTGCATTCGTTTCCATATCGTCTGCTGCGCCTTGGTAGAAATCTGCTGTCCGATGATATGATGGATGACGGAGGAAAACAAATCCGCGTCAACAGGGCGCTGTATGAGACCGATTTGATCAATGATTTGGGAAAGACGCCGATCTTTACGCTTTAGGTAAGATATTTCTGTTTCGCCATATGTAAAATACATTGAAATCTTCCTCTCCACTTGACTTCTCTATCCTCTATAATATTATCATGGATTTAGACGATATAATATTAAAATATCGCTAAAAACTATTATAATATCTCCAAAGTTGATAGTATCAGAAAATGTTATGGAAAATATAAAAGAACAGTTTATCCATTCAATGAGGATGTGCACCTAGAGAGTATAGAAAACGCAGGTGAACAATTGAGAAGCCTTTCGGCTATAGAGCTGTCGTTGCAGCTTGTGCCCTGTCAGTTTAAGTCATAGAGATCGACACTTTACGCAGAATGTTTTAGTGTGTTAAAATAGAAAAGGCTGCTAATAGTCTATATCGAACTAGAAAACAACTAGAAGCATGGCATTGAGCACTAGAATGCGGATAATGCCTCACACATAGGGGACAAGGTAGAGGAGTATGGAATGACAATACAAGAAGAGAGTTTAAAATTGCACTATAAATTAAAGGGGAAATTGGGGACTGCCTTTAAAGTCAATGTAAAAAACAAGTACGATCTTGCGCTAGCATATACGCCGGGCGTAGCAGAACCATGCCTGGAAATTCAAAGAGATGTCGCTAAGAGCTACGAGCTCACTTCCAAGGGCAATATGGTTGCAGTGATTACTGATGGGACGGCTGTGTTAGGCCTGGGAGACATCGGCCCAGAGGCTAGCATGCCAGTAATGGAGGGCAAGTGCATCTTGTTCAAGAGTTTTGCAGGCATCGATGCGGTGCCTATCCTCATCGACTCCAAGGATGTGGACGAGATTGTGCGGACAGTGCAGCTGATCTCCAAAACCTATGGGGGAATCAATTTAGAGGACATCTCCGCTCCCAGATGTTTTGAAATAGAGAGAAGGCTCAAGGAGATTTGCGATATTCCGGTGTTTCACGATGACCAGCACGGCACTGCCATTGTGGCTGGCGCTGGCATGATCAACGCAGCTAAAGTAGTGGGGAAACAGCTGGAGGATATGACGGTGGTGGTGAACGGCGCTGGCTCTGCTGGTATTGCCATTGCCAAGTTCTTGCTAAGTCTGCAAGTAAAAGATGTAATTTTATGCGATAAACAGGGCATCTTATACGGAGAGGCAGAGGGCCTCAACAGCGAACAGCAGAAAATGACCCAGGTTACCAACCAAAGCGGAAAGAGGGGAACGTTACAAGACGCAATGAAAGGGGCAGATGCCTTTATCGGCGTATCGGCACCAGGTATTGTTTCCAAAGAGATGGTGGCTTCTATGGCCAAGGATCCCATCGTATTTGCCATGGCAAACCCCGATCCGGAGATCATGCCGGATATAGCCAAAGAGGCAGGGGCCAAAGTGGTGGGAACCGGCCGGTCGGATTTTGCCAATCAGATCAATAACGTGCTGGCCTTTCCAGGGGTTTTCAAAGGAGCGCTTAAGGTCCGCGCCAAGGATATCACCGACCAGATGATCTTAGCAGCTGCACATGCCATAGCGGATCTGATGGGGCCAGAGGAGTTACAGCAGGGTAAAGTGATCCCTCAACCCTTTGACCCAAGAGTGGTTAGCGCGGTATCCAAGGCAGTGGCCAAGGCTGCAAAGGAGCAGGGTGTGGCCCGTATTTAATGAGCGTAGAAAAAATATATTAGAAATCGTAGGTTATTAAAAGTATCGTAAATAAAAGTAAGATACGGTATCATTTCACAAAAAACCTTTTTTCGATGTGAATGAGAATAACGCAGAGTTTAGTATAGCCTGCTGGGATGTATTCTTCTAGAAAATAGAGAAGCGTAAGGATAAATCACCAGCAGCTATTTTTTATAATATAATCGCTGTTTTAAAATAGCTGGAATAGAACTGTAATATGATTGGGGAAACAAATGTGAATACCATGTGTATACAAGAGGTATATTTGTTGTTGACGAAGTTTTTTGCTTATGCTATAGTATATTTGTAAAGGGATAGCCAATACCCTGCGTTCGATAAGGGGTGTATTTGATGAATGCTATGTTAGAAGATATTGCTTACCATGAATTAAAAGAGAGAATACTGGATGGCCGCTATCCTGCAGGGATGGTTTTATCAGAAAATAACATTGCCAGTGAGCTTGGAATGAGTCGAACTCCTGTACGTAGTACGATTAATAGGCTATGTATGGAGGGGTTTATTCTTCAAAAAAAAGGGCATTTTTCTACCGTTAGGCTAGTTACCCCAGAGGATATTTCTAATTTTTTTCAATTTTCTTTAGCGATGGAAGAGTTTTCCTTACGGAATCTATTTCAAAATGGCTTAGACCAATTAAATATTGAAAATATGGAGCAGTGTATTCAGTTACAGCAGCAGGCAGTGGCAAAAGGTTCTGCCCACGAATATTCTCGTTATGACCATGCTTTTCATATGGAGTTAATTGATACCCTTCAAAATGCTGAAATCACAAAAGCAATGGATAATATCTGGGAAAAAATACAGATGGTTATTTCTCCTCGTAGTACCAATGGGTATAACCCTGTGGGAAGAGATTCTATCCCAGAGCATATTGCTATTGTTCAGGCCTTGAAAAATGGGTATTCTTTAGATAAAATGCTAAACTTATTTAAATCACATAATATCAACGCGCGAAATCGTGTATTAATGCGCTAATTTCTTTATATTATTAAATAACAACTTTATTTTTTAATTTCTATTTTAAAAGGATTTTTCATTCTTAAAGTATAGGTATATTGCATACTACTTGTATACAATAAGAATACAGTATGAAAATGGGTATTTTTTAAAAAGGAGGTAACAGGCGATGTCAGCAATGAAGACAGAGGAATTCTACGGCTATACGGGAAAATTATTGCGTATTGATATGACAAAACTTACGTATACTGTAGAAAATATCCCGCGGAAGGTACTGGATGAGTACGCTGGAGGTCGGGGACTGGTAGCAAAGTATTGCTATGATGAAATCTCGCCAGATATTGACCCACTCTCACCGAAAAACAAATTGTTTTTTGCATTGGGACCGTTATCGGGAAGCAGGTTCACTTCATCGGGGCGATATGTGGTAGGAGGATTTTCTCCTCACTCTCTTAGCTATACTCGTTCAGTTTCAGGAGGTGCATGGGGCGCACAACTGCGCTGGGCTGGATATGACATGCTCATCATTGAAGGTGCGGCGGATAGCTGGAAATACCTTTATATTACGGATAATGGCGTAGAATTTAGAGATGCAGAGCAATTACTTGGCCTGACCACAGAAGAGACAGAAAAGAAAATCTTAGAACTTGAGAATAACACAAGAGCTAAAGTAGTTTCTATCGGGCCAGCAGGAGAAAAACTGGTTACCATGGCTTGTATTCAGACAGAACGACGTTCTGCTGGAAGAGGAGGCTGTGGTTGCATCTTAGGCTCAAAAAAAGTAAAGGGGATTGCCATATTTGGCACACAAAAACCAAAATTATATGATCCTGATGCGTTTAATGCAGCTTGTAAGGAGTTCGTCAAAGGAGCACTCACTACCCATTGGTATGATCATTTCCATCCATATGGATCAATGACTGGATGCGATATGACATATAATATTGGCATTTATCCTATTAAAAATTGGACATATAGCCATGACGATAGAATGGGGAGCCTTTTAAAGGAAGGTGTAATTGCCGAAGGAACCAAAGTAAAAGATACTGGATGTTATAACTGCTATCTTCAATGTGGAAGCATTCACAATATCAGCGATGGGCCTTTTAAAGGAGAAGGTTATGAAAATCCTGAATATGAAACCATGTGGAGTTATGGCGGTAACTGCCTGAACTTCGATGTGAAAGCTGTTCTTATGGCAAACAAAATTTGTGATGATTTAGGCATTGATACCATGTCTTCAGGCAGCAGTATTGCTTTCTTAATGGAATGCTATGAAAAAGGGCTGATTAAAAAAGAGGATCTCAACGGTGTAGAACCCAAATGGGGAGATGGAGAGGCAATGTGTGCCATTGCAAAGCAGATTGCACTGAGAGAAAGCCCTCTTGGCAATGTGATTGCCGATGGTGGGGTAAGACATGCAGCTGAGGTAATAGGGCAGGGGAGTGAACATTTTGCAATGCACGCTCGTGGCTTGGAACTTGCAGCTTATGACCCTAGAGGTGCAAAAGCCCATGGCGTAGGATATGCCACGAGTCCCATTGGAGGAAGCCATCAGACGGGATATGGTATGGCAGAAATTTTTGGAATGCCGGAAAGGGTCGATAGATATGCGGTTCATGGAAAAGGGAAATATACTGTCTGGTCTCAGCAGTATATCATGTGCGTGGATACTGCGGTTGCTTGTGGATTTGCTACTAGTATGCCACCGGGAGGAATCAGTTTTGAAACCTATCCTCACTGGGTAGAGATGGCTGCTGGCCCTATGGAGTTTACCCAAAGTCAGGAAGAACTTCTGCGGTGTTTTGACCGGATATTTAATGTAGAGACCATTATTAATTTACGGCTTGGAGGAAAGGCGAGAGAGAATGATTTACCTGGACGGCTTAAAGAAGAGCCCATGCCAGATGGTTATGCCAAAGGGAATGTTTGGGAGAAAGATATTTTGCTCAGCGAGTATTATGAAGCCCGCGGCTGGACTCAGGAGGGGGTTCCTACGCGCAAAACACTTCATGACCTGGGGTTGGATAAAGAAGCAGATGATTTGGAAAAACGGGGATTTGTATTAGACTAAGCTGACAGAGATACAGCTAAAATCGGGAAGGGGGCTAATAAATCGGGAAAACTGGAGTGCATAAATATTGTCTGGAAAAATGATTGGGTTTTTCGGGGCGCTAACTGAGTATGAAATGAAAAAAAAGGAGAGAAAATTTATGGAACAAAAATACCCTAAATATCGTTTTGTCATCTTTGTTCTTGTTCTATTTGCATTGGTGGCACAACCCTTTAATAATTTTGGTGTTTCAGCGTTAAGCACACCGATTATTGAGACTTTAGGATTGAATCTAACCCAGTTTGGCTTACTGTCAACCTTAGTTGCATTCTGTATGGGTGTATTTGCATTTCTTGGTGGAGCCATTATGGCCAACATCGGCATTAAGAAAAACTATGCATTGGCTCTAGGTATTATGGCAGTTGGTGGATTGGCTTTAGGCGTTGCAACTATTATGAAAAGCTATCCGTTAATGCTGGTATTTCGTTTTATTACCGGGGTTGGGTTTGGCCTTATGTATCCGGTTAAAACAGCTGTTGTGATGAAATGGTTCCCACAAAAGGAGCGGCTGCTTCTTAATGCACTTACTTTAGGAGTTACTTATTTAGGTCTCATGGTATTGTTCAAATGGATTTTGGGAATATACAGTGGTCTAAACGAAAATCTAGGTCTTACCCTGATCATTATGGGATGCATTGCGGTTGTTGCTTTCCTATTATGGGTCATCTTCTATAGGGATACCTATCCAGGACTCCCAGATGCAGATTCTAATTTGATTCAAAAGGAAGAAAAACCAAAAGAAAAGAAAAAATTCCATTTTGACTGGGCCCCTGTAAAAGAAATTGCTAAAAATAAATACATCCGCCTGATGACCATCGGCGCTGTAGGACACTATATAGCTTACTCTATTGTAAATACGTTCTTTCCTAGGTTTTTTACGGAAAAGTTTGCTAGTATCATCTCAGATACTACAGAACTGGCGGCTTTTTCAAATGGTATTATGACATATGCCCCTCTGGCTGGGTTTATTGCGATTATTGCTGCGGTATTTGTAGCTACACCCATGAAGAATCGGAAGCTTTTTATTTGGCCTTTTCAAATTTTGTTTTTAATTGGCATCTTAGGAGCGTTATTCTTTACAGATATCACCGTAGTAACGATTTGCCAAGTGATTATCGGCGCAGCATCTGCTGCTTGGTACCCTGCATTTACCACTATGGCGATGGAACTGCCAGGCATGACGCCAGAAAAAGTTGGTGTGGCGATGGGATTTATATTTGGATTTGCAAACTTTACTCAGTTTCTTATGGGATTGGTTGGAGGCGGCATTGCCGACGCATTCGGAACAAGCCTCATGCTGACTGTTCTTTCTATTATCGGACTGGTTATCGCTACAGTTTGCTTCCTCTTCCTTCCAGAGACTCGTGGCCGTCGTGTGCTATCGAATGATGAGTTCCAAGGATCTGGAATACGCGTAACTGTAAAAAAACTGTAAGTCGGTTAGTTTAGGTAACAAATGGATTATAGGGGATGGCAAACGCCACCCCTAACCCCCATTTATTTAGAGGAGAATCATGTGTTATGAAAATTGCAGTTAAAACTGTGGGCTTTCGAATTGATGAGTTAAATTATTTACTCCAAGACGGACGATATGTTTTAGAACTTCCCGAGCCAGTACGAGCTAAGGATATTGTGAAAGCTATGGGTCTAGAGGGGGATCAGTCTATTGTCTGTATGTGTCTGGGTAATGTGGTAGATTGGGATAGAGAGTTTTCGCCACAAGATGATGATATTATGCTGATGAGAGCAATGTATGGAGGATAGGAATAGTTCTTCTGCAGTTTAATAAGTCCCAATCGGGGAGGATGATAATATGAATGTTTTAGCACTCATCTTATTTGCTATCTATACGGTGATCATGATTGGCCTATCTATTGTAGGGGGGCGCAAGACCAAATCGCTTGGAGCTTTTACTACGGGCAACGGCAGCATGGGAATCGGCGTGGTTGCATTATCCTTAGCCTCTTCTTTTACATCAGCAGCAACGTTAATCTCTATGCCCGGGTATGTTTATCAAGCAGGGCTTGCGGGGATTGTCTACTTTAATATATTTCAAACAGTAGGGTTATTGGTAGGATTGTTGGTAGTGGGCAGGAAAGTGCGCACATCGAACCTGTCAATGTGTGCTTCTTCCATTCCTCAATGGTTGCGCAAACGGTATAACAGTAAAACTCTCGGGTATCTGTTCGCTCTACAGAGCGTATTTCTCATTACATTTATGGTGCTGATTGTAGTGCTATTAGGGGAGCTCTTTGGGCAGATACTACATATGGACTATAAGTTAGCAGTAGTCCTGGTATCTGTGTATGTATTTGCCTATTCGCTTCTAGGAGGAAGCTATACCCATGGCTGGTCTGGAATGTTGCAGTCAGTTATCATGGTTGTTATTGTGATTTGGCTGGTGATTGCCAGTATGCCAAGCAAAGAGGTGTGGGATCAATTTACAGTTGAGATTGTGAAAGAGGAACCATTTTATTTTCATGCGGTCAACCCCAATGGAGTTATATTTAAAACGCCATTTGAAGTGTTTTACTGCGCGTTTTTGCTTGGTTTTTGCAATGTATTTCAGCCGCATATTTTCAACAAAGCGCTTTATTTGCGAAAAGATCGGTCTTGGACAATTACCTCGATTTTGTCTTTTGTGATCATGTCTATTTTTAATCTCATTCTATTTGTCGGGTTCTTTATAAGAATTGTACAGCCAGGGCTCACCAATCTAGATACGCTATTTATTGGTTATATTATGAACATTTTAGGCTATGTTGCGACGGCCTTGATTTTCATTACATTGGTCGCAGCAGCGATGAGCACGCTCAACGGTGTTGTGGTTGGAATGTGTACTAATCTTGGAACAGAAGTGATCCCTGCTTCCTTGGGAGAGAAAAAATCTCTGCGGTTTGTTCGCATTATTGTTGGCGCAGTTGGTGTGGTGGTAATATTATTAGCACTCAATCCACCGGATTTTATTTTGCTCATTGGCATGTGGGGATACAATATCCTCATGGCATCTGCACTTGTGCCTATGATTTGCAGCCTATGGATCCCAAAAGTATCTAAAGTTTCTGTAATCGCAAGTGCAATTACAGCAATTGTAGTATTTATTGCAATCATGGCATCTGGCGTTACACTAAATGGTGCGTGGGCATGTGGTTGGAGTGTACCTGCTTCTGTAGTTGCTGTCCTCATCAGTGAAGGTTTTTTGCTAATACGTCGACATAAGTTGAGAGAAAATAAAATAGTTGATTGAGCAAGAAACAGTTGCAGTTTGAAAATTCTATTTGCTTGAACTTCAAAAAACGGTAATATTGCATAATCCCCACTTCCTAAACAGCTAGGTTGACCATAGGATGGGGATTATGCAATATTCTCATACCATTTTTTCTAAAATAATTATCAAAATTTTATAGAAAAAGTGTCTTTAATTAGTAGTTTTTCTTTACCAGTTGGAAGTAAGCCTGTGGATGATCGCAAACTGGGCATACCTGTGGTGCACTGGTTCCCACATGAATGTGGCCACAGTTAGCGCATTGCCATACCACTACATCGCCCTTGGCAAATACAGTGCCATCTTCTACATTTTTGAGGAGAGCTAAATACCGCTCTTCATGTTCTTTTTCGATTGCACCTACTGCCTCAAAGAGATAGGCGATTTTATCAAAGCCCTCTTCTTTCGCCTCCTTGGCAAACTGAGCGTACATATCTGTCCATTCATAATTTTCGCCAGCGGCTGCATCCTTCAAATTAGTGGCAGTATCCTGAATGCCATCGTGGAGAAGTTTAAACCAGATTTTAGCGTGTTCCTTTTCATTGTTGGCTGTCTCCAGGAAAAGTGCGCTGATTTGCTCAAAGCCCTCTTTTTTTGCTTTAGAAGCATAATATGTATATTTGTTTCTAGCTTGGCTCTCTCCTGCAAAAGCAGCTTGTAAATTGGCTTCTGTTTTGGTTCCCTTTAACTCTTTCATTTGTTACCTCTCCTTTTCATGTTAATTTATCATTTGGCGTGACCGCCTTAGAATGCTGACAATTAGGGCAAATTCCCCGGAACACGATATCATGAGATTCCATAGCATATCCTGACTCCTCAGCCACTTCTCCATCTAGCCCAGCAAGATAGGGGTGGTGAAGATCGGAGAATTTTCCGCATACCACACATTGGATGTGATAGTGGGCAGCCACCTGGTGGTCAAATCGATCTGCCACATTGCTCATGGAGATCTTCTTGATGAGCCCCTCTTGCGCTAAGATGTTTAAGTTGCGATAGACTGTTCCCTTGCTAATATTAGGATAGCTACAATGAATGTTCTCATAGACTTGGTCAGCAGTGGGATGACTAGCCAGAGATTGCACACTGGCTAACACCAAACTTCTTTGCAGTGTATTTCTCTTATTCATAGCATTGCCCCTAATAAATATTTAATCTTTATTAGTATAA
>ERZ780195.1322-NODE-1322-length-20954-cov-3.086463_pt1 | contig 20954 bp, 16 predicted proteins | sample MGYA00511017_ERZ780195 | MGnify/ENA primary metagenome ERZ780195 (study PRJEB29588, sample SAMEA2159974) | human gut metagenome | biome: human gut; feature: human-associated habitat; material: faeces | place: Denmark | collected 2008/2010 ...
CGGCTGCAACTGCTATAACCGTGTCGTGGTTTCGGCGGAGCAGTCTGAAATACTGCGTTCGATTGAGCGCAACGGAGGGAACTTCCTTGAGCGCGGCGTGGAGTTTTATCCGAAGTGCGTATATGACGCGGTGAAAATGCTTAAGGAAGAGTTCGGGCTGACTATACCGATTTACATAACCGAAAACGGCATACACGGGGAAAACGAGGAAATAGGCGCTGACGGCAAGATTCACGACGAGTACCGCATCAAATATGTGGAGGGATTCCTGAAGTGGATACATAAGGCGATAGAGGAAGGCATCGATATAAGAGGCTATTATCTTTGGTCGCTGTACGATAATTTCGAGTGGAGCGCCGGATATTCATACAGGTTCGGGATAATCCATAACAATTTCGAGACACAGAAGCGCACATGGAAGGACAGCGCGTACTGGTACCGCGACGTGATAAAAAACAACGGACTGAAGTAAAAAGCGCCGTTAATCGGTTACTCGTATAACAACAAATTGGTTTTGTTTTCGTTTTGCGCATAATTTAACATGAAGTAGGCTTTCCTGTTTTTATATTAAATTTGCGTAAAAACAATTAAATGATTGTGCTTTTTAGTCGCAAATATCCAAAGTTTTTGTAAAAAACGGTTTCAGATATAAAATTATACAAAAAAATTGTTGCAATGATATAATGCGTGTAGTATAATTACGGTATGAAACACGTGTCACAAACGCCTGCAAAATCAATAGCAAAAGGAATGATTGTATTGCTGAGTTTACTTAAAAAGACCGCCGCGGCTTTTCTTGTCGCCGCTACGGTTGCCGCATCGGGTGCGGTTTGCGGTGTTTACGGAAGCGCCGAGGAGAGCGCGGGCGCGGCTGAAGCGTCCGGTGAGTCGCAGGGTACGGCAATAAGTGATTACGGGGAATATTCGGAAGCGCTGTCCGGAACGGAAAGCGGCGGTAAAAGCATTGCCGTAGACCTCAAAGCCATCGCTTTTTCCGAGAACGTGACCGTTGAGGAATCATATGAGGGCTGTGAGGGCACCGCGGTTATAACCGGGGAAAACAGCAAAGTCGGCTGGAATGTAACGGTTCCTGAGGCGGGTCTGTATTATGTGAGAATAGGATATCTTCCGCTTCCGGGCACCAATTCGGAAATACAGCGGAAATTCCTTATAGACGGAAAGCTTCCCTTTGAGGAGGCGGGCGAAATTGAGTTCGGACGGGTCTTCGGCTTTGAGGAAACGGAGGACGACACCTCTTCACCCTCAACGAAGGAGACAAGCGGCTGGACAACCGCCGTTCTTTCGGACGCTTCCGGTATGTTCGGAAAATTCGCCTTTTACTTTTCAGAGGGTGCGCATACGGTAGCGCTTGAATCGTCCTCGGAGCCGATGGCGGTCAGTTCCGTTGTTCTTGAGCAGGCGGAGGACGGGATCCCGTCTTACGAAGAGGCGCTTGAGTCTTACAGGTCCCGGGGAATAACCGAGGTTAAAGGCGCTTTGGACGGCGGAATACTTAAAATTCAGGCTGAGGACGCGTCCGCGTTATCAAGCTCGGCGCTCTATGCGACGGCGGACAACAGCTCTCCGGCGAATGAGCCGTACAGATACGATGAGCAGAAAATCAACGTGATAGGCGGAACCAAATGGCAGGAGCCGGGAGCGTGGATATCATGGGAGATAGATGTGCCGGAAAGCGGCCTTTACAATATAGGCTGCCGCTTCAAGCAGAACTTTCTGCGGGACGTTCAGTGCGTCAGGCGCCTGTACATAAACGGCAAGGTGCCTTTCGCGGAGGCGGAGAACCTGCAGTTTGAATACGACAACAAATGGCAGCTTGAGCTTGCCGGCGGAGATGAGCCCTATCTTTTCTACCTTGAAAAGGGAGTCCAGACCGTAACAATGGAGGTAGTGCTCGGTGAGCTGTCGGGCTCGCTCGTAAAGGCGACCCGCAGTCTTGACAACCTCAACAACGCCGCGTGGAGACTGCTTACGCTGCTCGGTTCGGAGCCGGATCTTTACCGTGACTATAATATTGACCAGTATATGCCCGACGTTATAGAGACCTTTGCCGCCGAAGCCGAGGCGCTCAGAAGCGTGGCGCAGGAATGGGTTGACCTTACGGGAAAGCAGGATTCAAACGTGGCTCAGATGAATCAGCTGGCGTATCAGCTTGATGAAATGGCAGACGACCCGGATCAGATACCGGCGCTGTACAGCCAGTTCAAGGATTCTCTCAGCACCTTCGCGAACCTGCTGCTCGATGTAAAAAAGCAGCCGCTGCTGCTCGATTACCTGTTCGTATCCGAGGCGGGCGCCGAGCTGCCCCGCGCGAACGCAAACCTGTGGGTATCCTTCAAGGACGGCGTGCTTAAATTCATATCCTCGTTCTTCAACGATTACAATAATCTTTCAGGCGGCGGAAGCGGCAACTCGATAACCGAGATATTCACAACTGCCGACAAGCGACTTTATAAGGCTAAGGCGGCAGGAAGAAATAAGATAATGATAGATTGAGAACTTTGGTACCCTACCGTTTCGTGACGGCAGAGTATTTTACATTTCGTGAACTGCGTGAAGCTGAATATATGCCTGAGGAAATAACAGGAAAATATTAACGTGATATTTTCAAAAAAGATTAATTATATATTAATTTTAAGATTTGATAAGACTATATTGCCATTCTGACTTGACAAAGCATCAAGAAAATTGTATTATAAATTCAGCACATTAAATTGTTACTATATAAAAATAAATGGGAGATATTATGACAGTACCTGTAATAGTAGAAATAATTTTCAGGTTCATACCATCTGCTTTGCTTGTATTCGGATTTATCGAAATCAATCTTACGGCTAAGTATAACAAGTATATTCAGTTTATCGCAATGAATACGGTGTATTTGTTTGCGGGTCTGTTTGGGCAATATATGAGAGAAAAGTACAAGCTTGAATTTTTAGATTTTGTGCTTGCGGTAGCACTGGTTCTTATTTACAGTATATTTTTTCATACCGATGCGGTCGGATACCGTATTTTCATAGGAACGCTGGTCTACCTTTCGCTGATTATATTTGATACCATCACAACTGCTGTAATATTTGTCATATTTCCGGAATTTTCGTTTGACATCGGACACTTAACATATCCCGCACTGCTTTTTGCGGATATTGATCTGATTATATACGGCATTCTGATGTATTTTGAACATTGTATTATCAAAAGAATACATGACAGAAAATCTATCAACAAGCGTGCAGTGATTTTTATGCTTTTTCCGGAAAGTCAGGTGTTGATTTTATGCGTGATAATGAAGCTCATTATGGCTAACACCGATAATGCAACACCGGAAATTATGTATTTCACACTGATTTGCGTTGTAATCTGCGTAATCAGCGATGTGTTGTGCTACAGAGGCCTTATCCAGAATTCACAGCTGTACGAAACGAAAATGAGAAACGAACAGCTTGAATATGAGCGTAGCACGCAGTACCGCTATTATGAAAAAATCAACGAGCTTCAGCACGAAATAATGAAGTACCGCCATGATTTCAACAACGTTCTCACAACGGCGATGAACCTGTACACCTATCCCGATACAGCTGAAAAGGGAAAGGAAATGCTTGATGAGCTGAGCCGTAAAAATCAGAGCAACAAAATGCCGTTCTAATGTGCTAACAATATCGTTAATGCGATTCTGTGGGATAAGTCGAATACCGCTAAAGAATCGGGTGTGACGCTTGACTGTGATGCGAGCCTTAGTAATGACATTCCGATAGATGACGTTGATTTATGCTGTCTTATTGTCAATATGCTTGACAATGCTATAAGGGGAGCAAAAGCGGCGGAAAACGATAAAAGCATCGGCATAAAGATAAAAGAGGAGAACGGGAGAATATATATTTCTGTTTCAAATTATGCCGATATGCCTGACTTTGAAAGCACAGAGAAACTGCCCAGCACAAAGGCAAACAAAAATCACGGCTACGGCACGGAGATAATACGGAACATAGTGCAGAAATATGACGGCGATGTGCTGTTTACCTGTAAGGATAGAAAATTCAGCACGGCTCTTTCGATAAGAAAAGGCGAACGTGAAATAGAAGATATATAAGTTTTAGGGGGAATCAGTATGACGACAGTACCGCTGATAGTGGAAGCAATATTCAGGTTTATTCCGTCGGCTTTAGTAGTGTATTTATTTATTGATGTTAATCTGACATCCAGATTCAACAAATACATACAATGGACGTGCGTCAGCCTTTTATATATGGCTGCGGGATTGATAGGACAGTATCTCAGAGAGGCTTACAATATTCAGGTAGTCGATTTTTCACTTGCACTGATATTGGTTACTTGCTACAGCTTATTCTTTCACACGGATTCAGTCGGTTTCCGCATATTTATCGGCTCGTTTTCTTTTCTGTCACAGATACTCGTAGATACAGTTTTTGCCGCAATTATATTTGTTTGTTTCCCGGACTTCAATTACGAAATCGGACACCTTTCGTATCCTGCACTCCTTGCGGCTGATATAGAAATGCTTATATACGGTATATTTCTGTTTGCCGCAACGATGGTTATCAAAAGAGTACGGCTTAAAACCGGTATCAACAAAAAAGCCCTTGTCTTTATGCTGTTTCCTCTGAGTCAGGTTCTGATATTATGCGTTATAATCAAACTGATTATGGCAAATTCGGAGAATGCTACCGCTGAAATTACATATTTCACTCTTGCGTGCGTTGTAATCTGCGTAATCAGCGATGTGTTGTGCTACAGAGGCCTTATCCAGAATTCACAGCTGTACGAAACGAAAATGAGAAACGAACAGCTTGAATATGAGCGTAGCACGCAGTACCGCTATTATGAAAAAATCAACGAGCTTCAGCACGAAATAATGAAGTACCGCCATGATTTCAACAACGTTCTCACAACGGCGATGAACCTGTACACCTATCCCGATACAGCTGAAAAGGGAAAGGAAATGCTTGATGAGCTGAGCCGTAAAAATCAGAGCAACAAAATGCCGTTCTAATGTGCTAACAATATCGTTAATGCGATTCTGTGGGATAAGTCGAATACCGCTAAAGAATCGGGTGTGACGCTTGACTGTGATGCGAGCCTTAGTAATGACATTCCGATAGATGACGTTGATTTATGCTGTCTTATTGTCAATATGCTTGACAATGCTATAAGGGGAGCAAAAGCGGCGGAAAACGATAAAAGCATCGGCATAAAGATAAAAGAGGAGAACGGGAGAATATATATTTCTGTTTCAAATTATGCCGATATGCCTGACTTTGAAAGCACAGAGAAACTGCCCAGCACAAAGGCAAACAAAAATCACGGCTACGGCACGGAGATAATACGGAACATAGTGCAGAAATATGACGGCGATGTGCTGTTTACCTGTAAGGATAGAAAATTCAGCACGGCATTGTCAATAAGAATAAAAGGGAAAGATCAAGAATGATAATTTTAATATGTGACGATGATAAAAATTGCCTTGTAAATGAAGAAAAATACATAAGGGATAATACCGATGCGGTACCCGAATGTTTTCTCAGCGGAAAGGAGCTTTTAAAAAGGCTCAGCGCAGGCACGGAGAATATAGCGGCTGTTTTTATGGATATTGAACTTGACAATTCGGAAAACGGAATTGTGGTTGCCGAGCAGATAAGCAATCTGTATCCGGATATAAGAATAATATTCCTGACGGCATATTCGCTCAAATACTGTGAGGAGATTTTTCTTACAGGGAAGAATCTTGTTCCGTTTGCATTGGTTGACAAACAGAATCTTGATGTGAATCTGAAAAGAGCAATGGATAAGCTGAGAACGGCGCTTGATTCCGATAAGGAGAAAAGCAGGATCGCCGTAACGGTTAATTCGGAAACGTTTTTCATAGAGCCTATGCAGACTTTATATCTTGAGAGCAATGCCCACACCCTTATTATAGTTACATCGGGCGAAAACAAGTCTGTCAGAAGCAAGCTGTCCGATGTGCTTGAGGCTTTTCCACCGTATTTCATACAGTGCCATAAAAGCTATGCGGTGAATATCCATCATATCGTTTCGTATACAACAAAACAGATTGAGCTTGACAGCGGTGTAATAATTCCTGTAAGCCGTAAATTTTCGCTGTCTGTCCGTGAAAAGATGCTCAGGCATGAATGCGGGATATGATAACAGACCGCTTTTAACTGTTGATTTTCATTCGACCTTATACATAAAAAATAACCGCCCTGCTTTCGCAGGGCGGTTTTCACTTAAAACTGTGCTGTTGTTACGTTTGATTCGCTGTTTGCAGAATCGGCAGTGTCGTATTCGTCCGACAGATTATCCTCTATCCACTTAGCCATCATCAGCGGTGAAAGTATGATGTCCATAGTCTTCTGCTCACCGTCGCTGACGCTTTCCATAGTAACGATCTCTCCCTTTTCACGTCCCTCACTGCCTATTATATCGTAGGTCAGCTGACAACGGTACTTGATGGAGCAGAGTAGGAATTCGGGAGGAATGACCTCACAGCTTGCAATCTCGTCAAGCCATACGAAAGGACTCATTCCGCCTATGCTTATATCCTCGATAATCCAGCCGCTTGCCGCATAGGAATCGTTAGCGCACATATAAAGAGAGAATTTGAACTTTTCTTCTCTGTCGTCCTTGAACAGACCGACTTCAAAGCTCTTTATAACGTAGTTGTTTATAATGCTTGATTCAAATCCGCAGCAGGAGCAGGTTCCGCCGTAGCCGAACATCGTGCCGTTAATATCCTTTGCAAAATAGTTGCGGTAAACACGCAGATTTGAAAGGCTGCGGAGCGACTTGTATCTTGTACGCAGGTACTGAAGTTCCTCAGCGGTAATTGACGGCAGAGGCTTATAGTAGTACGGAATCTGGTCAAGAAGTACCTGGTTCGGTTCTTCGGTGCTTGAGTAGAACTGGCTGAGAACGTTGTTGTTCTCGCCTACCAGCAGATATTCGACATATTTTGCGAATTCGGGTTTGGTGCAGTCGTCACGGAGTATAACATACTTTGTGATGCTCTGACGCTCCTCATCGCTTATTGGGTCGTTTATATCTATGATACGGATAATCTTGTCTTTTTCGCCGAGAAGTGCGATACGGGGAATTTTAAGGTCGCAGATATAAAGGTTAGGCATAGTTGCCGATACCTTTTCATCTGTCAGATTGCTCTCACGCAGAAGGCTCATAAGCGAAGCCTTTTCGAACGAATAGCCGGACTTCATGAACGGGAAGTCGAATACACGTCCGTTGAACATTCCGCAGTTGATAAGTGCATAAACATCGCCGATTATCTCAAGAAGGTCGGCGTTGGTGATACTGCTCGGTATCATGAACTGTTTGCCGTATGCGGCAAATCTGAACTTCTTGTTAATATCAAGCTGGAGCGTGATGTCACTGCCCTGCGATTTCATCTCACGCAGGAAGGTCATAGTATCCTTGCCCTGTGTGAAGCTGTTTATCAGCATATTTATGACTTCGTTGTATATCTGGTGATTCTCAAAGCTGTTCTTGTGCGCCACAATGCAGTCATAAGCCCGCTTGAGATTATGCACTGTCATTCTCGCAACATCGAAGTTATGGGTGATGTCACGGTAGTGGACGTTGAACTGGAAGTATCTCATTCCTATCTTATAATCCTGACCGTACATCGTATCGAACAGACCGAGCGCTCCGATAAGTGCGTCCTCATCGGCAACAGCGTCATTTATAACATACTTGCCGAGCTTAAGGCTGACTATACTTCTAAAGCCGAAGCTAAGGTCGAAGTCTTTGATAGCGGGATTCCTCTCGCTGTCAAGAACGTATGTATTACCGTCAAAATTGAAGTTGTAGCAGAACTCTCTGCCTTCCTCGTCACTGTCCTCGTCAACCCACTTATAGCTTGCCATTATGATGTTTTCGGGCATATCCGATACATCCTTACGCATCTTGACAAGCTCATCTTCGATATACTCGGTAAATGCCGAGCCGTTCTCATGCTCCTGCTTTGAAACGTGGTCGGTGAGCGAGAAGAAACCAATCTCTTTTACTTCGGAATACGGCATAGCCTCGCTTTTTCCGGGTAAAAGCAGTGAGATGCTGTTGTGGAAAACACTGCGCAGATCGCCTACCATAACGCTGGTAGAAAGATAATTGCTGAAGAATTCAAACACATAGTGCTTCGGACGCATATAATATTTGTCCGAATTCGTTCTCGGCAGCAGCTCGATAACGAAATAGCGTGAATACTTTTCAATCATATATTTGAGATCACGGTTTATAGCTTCCGAAACCTCCTCCTCACATTCGTGGCGGATGCCTGTTCTGTGAGTGGTAATATATGAGTTCGGCACACTGATGAAGAATGCCGACAGCTTTTCCTTGATGAAATCTTCTCCCGTTGACTTGATAAGACCTGTCAGCTCATAAGTGGAGAAGTAGTTGTATTTATCAAGCAGGACTTTTACCAGCGTGTCACGCTTTGCGGAAGAAACCGCAAACGGAATAAGATATACAAAGCCCTCGTTTTCGTGCCAGATAAATTCGATAACGCTTTTGCCGTTCTGTAAGAAACGCACTGTCGGGTCATCGTCCGGTGTTTTCTGATAACGGATAACCTTATATACAGCAAGAGGCTTGCCCATATCCATAACGGCAACATTGAATGTGCGGTTGGGGTTTTCCGCTTCACCGAATCTGCCAAGCTGCTTCTTTCTGATAAATGCAAAGCAGAATTCGACAAGGTTTATATATTCGCCCTTGTGGATAGTGAGGTTTACGAGGTTTTCCTTGATCTTAGCCTGTTCTTCTTCGGAAACCTTGAAGACAATCTCTGTACCCTTGAAAACGGGTGCGGTAAGGTTAAGCTCTCTTATCTTGAGAATGCCCGCATCGTTTACTATTCTGAAATTGAAGTTGTTCGAACGCAGCTTCAGCCACTCAACGTTCATAAATACGCTCTTTGAGCCTACGCCGAAACGTCCTTCACGGGATTTGTCGCCGTCGCTTCTGCCGATACTGAGATAATAGAGTATCTGCTCAAGCGTAAAGCCGTCCTCGTTGTATGTGAGCCTTACTTCGCCGTCCTGCTCAAAGTTGAAAAGAACCTTGATATCGGGGTCGGAGTAGTAACAGCCGAATGTGTTCTGTAACAGCTCTCTTATTATTGATTCCTTCGGATAGTCGCTTACGGACAGCGAAGCGTTATACGGTGTGCGTCCGCCGAATACCGAGTTGAAGTAGTCTTTGAACGGGGTGCTGTCGGCTTCACCTGTGTAAAGCAGGTTCTGCATCTTCATCAGCGACTGTTCCATCACTTCACGGTTCTCGTTTGCGTGCGCCTGATAAAAATCGCCTAAAAGCCCCGCAATTTCTTCGTTACGAAAAGCCTCCACCTTACATCACTCCCTCGTTATATTTTTTCATGAATTGTCTGAATGTTTCCTGTATCATAAAGTTATCGGTAAGATAACGCCAGGAGTTGAGAAGCACAGGCATCTTTACCGTGTCAGGCAGCATATTTACGCATAAACGCAGTTCCGCATTCTTGTTATCTGTGATAAAGTTCTCAAAAGCCTTTTGAGCGGCTTTTATGCCTGCCGAAATATCAAGCGTGGAGCATTGCTCCTTATATGAATGGAACTGCTCGCTGTACAGACATTCCTCAAGCGCCGTTCCGCCGAGCGCAACGATATGCTGCTGATCGTCCAGGTAGAGCAGCGATCCGCTGAAGCGTTCCAGTGCTTCCTTTATCATAGGCTTCAGCACCTTTTCTTCTGTGGAGGTGTTTTCCTTTATTCTGTTTTCAAGACCGAATGCACGGCAGATCTTATCCAGCTTCAGCTTTGTGTATTCGTGCGTCTTTGCCGCAGAGGAAATATCTATAGATGGCGAAATGTTGTAATCGCTTTTGAATTGCGTTATTACATCATGGCAGTTTGAAACCTCGCCTGTGTAGGAGCAGACGTACTGTAGATCCCGTATAGCGTCGGTTATAAGCTGTGCGGCATTAGGAAGGTCGAAAAGCACGTTTCGTCCGGGAAGCCCCGCTACAATGCTCTTGTATATCTTTCCGAATAGAACCTTTGACAGCATTCTTGCGTCAAACAGATTGTTCTTGTCGCACATAACTATAAATTCTCTTGATTGTTCGTTTCTGCCTCCGTGGCGTGCGGCACGCTGTTCAAAGATAACAGGGCTGTCGGGAAGCTCATAGTTGAATATATGGGTAAATCTCTTTACCTGAGGGTTTATCGAGCCGATTTTGTCAACTGTAATCACTACTCTTGCATTGTCACGCACATCGTTTGTGAAATTATCGTAGCGTGTGTTGAATATGTCGCCTCTGTCGATTTTCAAAAGACCGTTTATATTAGGATAAAGAGCGGATATAACTTTCTTCAGATACTGGATGGTCGAGCCGGTAACGCAGTAAACGACCGCTCTGTTTTCCGAGCTTTTCAGCACCTCGTCCAGCTTTGTAAGGAAGCAGTCGAGCTTCTTGTCGACCTGACGAAGCTCCTGCACATCAGCTATATTATAGGAGGGCTTGGTGTAGGTTTTCTTTGCTTCCAGTCCGTATTCCTCAAAGACGTTACCGCCCTGCGCATAAAGAGGAAGGCCTGTCTTTATGTCGATAAGACGTCGTGAGTTCGAGATGAAATCCTGTGGGAATTCATATTCGAGCATCACAACATTTCTTGCTACCTCGCCGTTATAGACTGATTTGTCGAAATAACGCATTACCGGAGTGTAGGGGTTGAAGCATATTGATTTTTCGTCAAAGCTGATGTCATCGACCGCATTGGCTTTATTTTCGTCGGCAAGCAGTGCCTTGACAAGCGACTTTATCTCATCGTAGCTCTGGTGATAACCGCACGGTACGGGGCTGAGAATAACGAGCTTGTTCGTTTTTGCTTTCAGATGCTCCGTATAAAGTCCGCACTTTATACCCGATGTGCTGAGGTCTGCGTCTATTATCACAAGATCCCATGTAAGACCTGCGTCCACAAATTTCTGCATCAGAGGATTGTCCGCCTCAAGCGCTTCTTCTGCGATTATATATGTATTTGACGCTTTTTCGTTAAAATATGTGATAGCCTTAGACGAGCCTGAAATCATCTTGAAGTCAACGCCGTTACCTGTTACGACACAACGGTACCAGCTGTGCATAAGGTGTCTGGGACATATCAGCAGAATGTTCGGTGTCTGAACCTCAAGCACCGTATCAAGTATACCTATCTGAGCCTTTGTCGCTTTATCCGAGCCGTATTCGTCAAGGACAAGACAAAAGCCGTATTTATTTAATTTTTCGTGAAAAGAACAGCTTATCGCACTTATGTCCTTGCCATAATACGATATCCATTTAATCTCTTCGGTATTCAACAAATCACCCTCCGCTCTCCTGCATCTGCCGACGCAGATTAAATAATATAACTATTATAATACATTTGAGCATTTTTTACAACAGATATTTCGCGTTTTATAGAAAATATATAAAAAGTGAAGTGTGATTTTAGCAAAAAACAACAAATATCTTTCGAAATCTATAAATACATTATCAAGAAAAAAAGTCAGTAATTCTTGGCTTTCGGTTCGACTTTACTTGACAAAAGCCGATAAATATAGTATTATACTGATATATGTAAAAGGGGAGTGGTGCGCTTGTATTTCGGTAGTGTCAGATTTTTTAAGCATCTTATTCTGACTGTAACGGCATTACTGATAATAGTGCCTACGGTGCTTTGTATATTGCTTGCGGTTGACAACGGCAAAAAGTCGGATGAGATAGACAGGCTGAATTCTCAGCTTTCTGCGCAGTCGCAGGTGTCACAGATATCGGACGATCAGAGCAGAACGTCTTCGGCGACAGAAAGTTCCGACAATGTTAAGGCGGAGCCTTCTGTGACCGAAAGCGTAAAGCCGGAAACATCGGCGGTTCCCGAAACGTCGTCAGCTGTCCCGGAAACCACAAAGGCGCCTGAAACAACGCCGGCTTCATCATCGGCGGTTGAAAGCACCGACAGTTCTCTGTCCTCCGGTGCGGACAGCTATACTTCACTTTTCCCGACGCTGTATGCAGATAAATATGACGGCGAATATGAAAACAGTGAAAACACCGTTTATCTTACATTTGACGACGGTCCTTCTGTGCTTACGGAAAATCTGCTTTATTATCTGAGACAGGAAAACGTCAAAGCTACTTTCTTTGTGGTTCCCGAAAGAACGGAGTATTGCTATTCATTACTGAGAGAAATAAGCAATGCGGGACACACGATAGGAATACATTCCGCATCTCACGATTACGAAAAGATATACGCATCGGTTGACGCATTTCTCGAAGATTTCAACGAAGCGTATGAGATAGTCCTTGAGGCTACGGGCAAAGCACCCGACATTTACAGATTTCCCGGCGGCAGTGTGAACGATTATAACGAAAAGACCCGTGACGATATTATCGCCGAGATGGATCGCAGAGGTTTTACATATTTCGACTGGAACGTGGACAGCAACGACTGGCAGGGTTACGGCTGGACAACGCTGTACACAAACGTTTTAAAAGATGCTGAGGAATTTTCCTCGCCCGTGATACTCTTCCATAATACAGGCGACCGTGATAATACGGTGCTTGTGATAGAGGATATAATCAAGGCACTAAAAAACAAAGGCTATAAATTCGGCAGTCTTTCTCAGAAGATAAAGCCGGTTCAATTTTAAATTCTGATTTCAAGAAAGGGATAACAATGGGAATCAAGGATAATTTCACACAGGCTATGAAGGAGCTGACGAATCCCAGACCGTCTGACGCTCGTAAAGAGGTCAGGGACGTTGCCTCATATATGAATGATACTGCCGACGCACAGCCGACAGAACCTGTACAGCCCGTACAGAATACTCAGCCGTCCGAGAACAGACAGCCCGAACAGCAGACACAGCAGGCACAGCAGAGCGTAAAGCCCGAAACAGCAGGCAACGGCTTTACACAGCAGGAGCAGACACAGGATTTTTCGCAGAGGATAGCCCGTGATATGAATGAACAATACACACAGAACAACTCGTTTGATCAGAATGTACGCAGTGATGCTTTTACGCAGACACCTCAGAACAACGGATTCTCAGGCGGTCAGAACGGATTTGCGCAGAGCGGTTCAGACAACGGCGGCAACAATCCCTTTATGAGCGGTATGAGGGCTGATAATTCGCAGGAAATGACCGTTATATCCAAAAACACCATGATAGACGGCAATGTACGCTCGTTTGCTGATATGAAGATTGACGGCAATATAAAGGGCAACGTTGAAACGACCAAGAATATCACTATAAACGGCAAGGTCGTAGGCGATCTTACCTGTGACAATATCAGCATGAAAAATTCGGCTGTACAGGGTAATGTACGTCTTAAAGGACAGGCTGTAATGGCTAACGATTCGATGCTGATAGGCGATCTTTCATCACAGGTGGCACAGCTCAACGGCAAGATAAAGGGCAATATCGAGATTTCGGGCAAGATAATGCTTGACAGGGATTCTGTCATAATCGGTGATATAAAGGCAGGCTCGATCGCAATATCCGACGGTGCGGTTATCAACGGCTTTGTTACCACGACTTATCTTTCAAAGGATGAAAGTGCCAACATCTTCCCCGAAAATATCGCACTCGGAGATTAAGCATAAAAATATTGAAGCCCTGCGTTGCGGGGCTTTTATTTGACTTTATATGAAAAGGAGGTTTTGCAATGACGCAGAACAACGAAGCAAAGGTACTCACACCCGAGCAGATCGAAAATAACAAACAGCAGATAATAGATATTTACAGAAATTATGTTAAAAGAGAAGGCTCGGATAAACTGCTCGACTATCTTATAAACAAGAGCGATTTCTTTACAGCCCCCGCAAGCACACGTTTTCACGGTGCGTATGACGGAGGACTTGCACAGCATTCTCTGAACGTTTACAACTGCTTCAAGGCTTATCTTGAAAGAGATCGTGTCCGTGAGCTGTATAATCTCAACGCAAGCGATGAAACGATAGCTGTATGCGCTTTACTTCACGATATATGCAAGGTCAACGTCTATACAAGAGGCACAAGAAACGTGAAGAATGAAGAAACGGGTCAGTGGGAAAAGGTGCCGACATTCTTCTTCGATGACGGATTGCCTTACGGTCACGGCGAGAAGTCAGTTTATATGATAACGGGCTTTATGCGTCTTACCCGTGAGGAAGCCTTCGCTATACGCTATCATATGGGATTTTCGGGCGAAGAAAACGCAAACAACGTAGGAAAGGCATTCGGAATGTTCCCTCTTGCGTTTGCTCTCAGCACCGCCGATATGGAGGCTACATATTTCCTTGATTGATAATACGCAATAATATAAAAGAGCAGTCGCTGTCACACGATTGCTCTTTTTTGCTATGTGATGCTCGCTTAGAAATTAATAACCCCTAAATGCTCCAGCAGGATTTTAGTACCGATAAGTATCAGTATGACACCCCCTGCAAGCTCCGCCTTCGACTTGTACTTTGTGCCGAATACATTTCCGACCTTCAGACCTATCGCTGACAGGATAAAAGTTGTTGCTCCGATGAACAGGACAGCCGCAACTATATTTACATCGGGAAGAAGCGCAAAGGTTATTCCGACCGCAAGTGCGTCTATGCTTGTCGCTATCGCAAGCAGCAGCATTGTCTTGAAGCTGAATGATGCGTCAAGCTTTTCCTCGTCCTTTGAAAGCGCTTCTCTTATCATATTTCCTCCGATAAAGCACAGCAGCACGAACGCTATCCAGTGGTCAACGGCTGTGATATATTGTTCAAAGGTCGAGCCGAGAAGATAACCCACAGCAGGCATCAATGCCTGAAAACCGCCGAACCAAGCGCCTATTATCAGATAATGCTTAGCTTTAAGCTGTCGCTCGGACAGCCCCTTACAGACGCTCACCGCAAACGCATCCATCGAAAGTCCCACAGCGATAAGAAATAATTCCAACAGTCCCATAATTTGTCCTCCGGTGTTTTATCTTAATCTTATGCGGGAGCCTGATGCGAAATGTGCAATAAAAAAGACCTGAGTACAGTTTTCCTGTACTCAAGTCTCAACATTTAAGACAAACCAGACGTGATTTAAGAGCATTATCACCGTCAGTGTGTTGACTTGTCACGGTATTCCGCCGTCTACTCCCTTAAGTTATCGGTATTATAGCACAAGAGTCAGCAAAAGTCAAGCGTTTTATACTTCTCCGACAATGCCCGATATTCCCTCGTAAATTCCTTTACAGCACAGCTTTCCGAGAGCTTGCGAAATCTGTTCCGCCAAAAGCACTGCATAATCTCCTTTCCTGCGGTTACAATATCTGTAACTTAAGAAAAGGAGATGTTTTTATGCAATTATCCGAATCAAAGACCCTTGAGAACCTGAAAACCGCATTTGCGAACGAGTCTGCGGCGATGGTGCGTTATGAGATATTTGCCGAAAAGGCAAAACAGAACGGCGATGAGGAAATATCGCAGGTTTTCCGCACCACAGCAAAAAATGAAAAGGCTCACGCACAAATATGGCTCGGACTTATCTACGGAGGTATACCCGAAGCCGCTGATGCGCTTGAAAAGGCAATGCACGGCGAAAACTACGAGTGGACGCAGATGTATAAGGAGTATGCCGAAACCGCAAGACAGGAAGGACTTGACAATATAGCCGATCTGTTTGAAAAGGTGGGCGATATTGAAAAGGAGCATGAAAGCAGATTCAAGCTGTTCGTAAATAAGCTGACCGACGGAAGCCTGTTTACCTCCTGCGGCGAAACTGTGTGGCTGTGCAGGAACTGCGGTCATATACATTGCGGAAGTACCCCTCCCGAATACTGTCCTGTCTGCAGAAAACCGCAGGGATATTTTCAGCGAAAGGACGACAGCATTCTGTCTTAGCCTGCAAAAAGCAAAGGAGCGGCAGTATACGCTATGTAACTGTCGCTCCTTGTATTTTATCCGGATTTACGGAATTTACACATATTGACGGTTATACGCAATTCTCTCTTGCATTACTCACGGCGATGTAGTATAATTATTATGATAGGGCAGATATGTCCGCAGTACAGCTATAAGCAGAAAGAGGAACAGTATGGCACAGGAATTTACCGTATCGTTACAGGCAATAATCGACGAGTGCAAGCTTGAGGTTATCCACACACCGCAGGACCCTGCAAAGATATTCATTTCAAATATTGATGTAAACCGACCCGGACTTCAGCTTGCGGGATTTTATGAATATTTCGACAAGGGCAGAATTCAGATAATAGGTAAGGCGGAAACCGCATATCTTGAACAGTGCGGAGCAGAGATAAGAGCGCAGAGAATAAAGAAATTCTTCAGCGAACAGCCGGCGGCTGTGGTAGTGTCGAGAGGTATGGATATTATGCCCGAGATGCGTGATCTTTCAAAGGAACTGAACGTTCCGCTTTTACGCAGTGAGGAAAGCACCTCGACGTTCACGTCAAAGCTTGTTGCTTATTTAAGCCTTCAGCTTGCGCCCAGAATCACACGTCACGGTGTTCTTATCGAGGTATACGGCGAAGGTATGCTTATTCTCGGCGAGAGCGGAGTAGGTAAGAGCGAAACCGCCATAGAGCTTGTAAAGCGTGGTCACCGTCTGGTAGCGGACGATGCTGTTGAAATAAGAAAAGCGTCAAATATTACTCTTGTAGGCAGTTCGCCCGATAATATCCGTCACTTTATGGAGCTGAGAGGCATCGGCATTATCAATGCAAGACAGCTTTTCGGTATGGGTGCTGTAAAGGTAAGCGAAAAGATAGATATGGTAGTTGAGCTTGAGCTGTGGAATCCCGAAAAGGTATACGACAGAATGGGTGTTGACAACCACTATGTTTCCATACTCGGCGTAAAGGTTCCCTCGCTGACTATCCCCGTAAAGCCCGGACGTAACCTTGCGGTTATACTTGAAGTTGCGGCAATGAACAACAGACAGAAGAAAATGGGCTACAATGCCGCACAGGAACTGCTTGACAATCTCGGACTTGATATGGAGAGCAGTGATACAGTCAAGAGCATGGGCTGATAAACAGATATAAATACAGACAGAAAAATAAAAATGTGTAAGAACAGATAAAAGAAAGGATATGACCCTAAAATGAAATTCGTTGCTGATATGCACACTCATACGTTGGCATCGGATCACGCATACTCAACTATAAGCGAGAATGCCGCTTCAGCCGCAAAGGCGGGACTGAGCTATCTCGGCATGACCGACCACTGCATAAATATGGAGGATTCGCCGCATATATGGCATTTCTGCAATATGGGCGTTATACCTCATTTCCTGTCGGGAGTGCGTATTATAAAGGGCGTTGAAGCAGACCTTACAGGATATAACGGCGAGCTTGATATAAACGATGATATTTATTACAACGTTGAGTGGATAAATGCGTCGATGCACAACCCCTGCATAATACCGGGTACGGCTGAGCAGCACACAAACGCATATATAAAGGTTATGGATAACCCGAAGGTGTGCGTTCTCGGACATACCGAATCGGCGGATTATCCGTATGATTATGATGCGGTGACAAAAGCGTGCAAAGAAAAGAACGTTGCAATGGAGTTCAACGTCAGCCGTTTCAGAAGTCAGACCTCTATACAGCGTCTGCACGATATTATATTGCCGACCTGTGCAAAAAACGGCTGTTATGTTATCGTTGACTCGGATGCGCATTTCTGCGACAAGATAGGTGCGTTCAAAAAAGCTGAGGCTCTTCTTAAGGATATTGATTTTCCCGAAGAGCTGATAGTAAATGCCGATCTTGAACGCTTTGAAAACTTCCTCAGGCTGAGGGGAATAAAGACAAATGCCGAAATAGAGCCGGATGAAGACTGACGGCGAATAAGCATAAAAAGTAAGGAATATATTAAATATCGGAAGGAAATATAACATAATGTACAACATAGGAATTGATCTTGGCGGAACAAACATAAAAGTAGGAGTAGTAAATGACGATTTCAAAATCGTAGGAAAATCAAACATAAAGACAGACCTGCCCCGTCCGGCCGAAGAAATCGCAGACAGCATAGCAAAGGGTGTTGAGCTTGCCTGCAATGAAGCAGGGATCGATGTAAAGGACATCAACAGCATCGGTATCGGAACACCCGGAGTTGCCGACAGAAACACGGGCGTAGTGCTTTATTCCTGCAATCTGGGATTTAACAATACCGATCTCGGCGGACTTTTAAAGCATCGTCTGGGCACTGACATATATGTTGAAAACGACGCTAACGTTGCCGCATACGGAGAGGTTCTCGGCGGAGCGGCAAAGGGATATAAAGATGTTGTCGTGATCACACTCGGTACGGGTGTAGGCGGCGGAATTATAATCGGCGGCAAAATATACACGGGCTTCAATTTCTGCGGTGCGGAGCTTGGACACGTTGTTATCGAATATAACGGCAGACAGTGCAACTGCGGCAGAAAGGGCTGTTTTGAAGCATACAGCTCGGCTACCGCACTTATCACAGCCACAAAGAAGGCTATGGAAGAGGATAAGGACAGCGCAATGTGGAATATAGCAGGCAGTATTGACAAGGTTGACGGCAAGACTGCGTTTGACGCTATGAGAGCAGGCGACAAGAGCGGTAAGGCTGTTGTTGACGAGTACCTGAATTATCTCGGATGCGGACTTACAAACGTAGTAAACACATTCCAGCCCGAAATGCTGCTTATCGGCGGAGGAATCTGCAAGGAGGGCGACTATCTCACAAAGCCGCTCGAGGAATATATAAAGCGTGAGAGCTACTGCATAAACCCCGAACGTTCAACCGTTCTCGGTATATGCAAGCTTGGAAATGACGCAGGTATCGTCGGAGCGGCAAATCTCTACAGACTTAAAGACTAAAGGCTCATAAGGGGAAGTTTATTTGGCGTAAAACGCAAAAAAATAAATTTACAAGGAGTATGCTTTGAACGATTACAGCATATTGGAGCAGACCGCTGGGAAATACGGCGCAGTCGTGCTTAAAAATGAACCTATGAAAAATCACACCTCGTTCCGTATCGGCGGACCGTGTGATGTTATGATAAAAATAAATTGCGAGGCGTTGCTGTGCGAGCTTATAAAGCAGTGCCGTGAGAATGATATAAAGTACTATATTGTCGGCAGGGGAAGTAATATCCTTGTCTGTGACGAGGGGCTTCAGGGTGTTGTACTGCTTATAGGAAGCGACTTCGGCTCGGTGAGAGTAGACGGTGAATATATAGAGTGCAACGCAGGCGCATCGCTTGCGGCTGTCTGTGCTGTGGCTCTTGAAAACGAGCTTACGGGGCTTGAGTTTGCATACGGTATACCCGGTTCTGTCGGCGGTGCTATTTTTATGAATGCGGGAGCTTATGTAACCGGTGCGCAGCTTAAAAAGCTGGGAGAGTATTATGCGAAGGCAATTCATGAGCATTACGGGGATGACTTCGATGTGTTGTTTGGACCGGCCTATAAGGGAATTCCCCTTAGTGTGGCAACAACTATAGCATTCAGCGAGTTATATGGCAAAGAAATCCGTTACTGCTCAAACCGCAAAGAGGTGAAGGACCACGGTGATACCGGTATTTTATTGGGAAGCAAGATCAAAGATGGTGATAAAGTGGTTATTATTGAAGATGTGACCACTTCCGGTAAATCCATTGAGGAAACATTCCCGATCATTAAAGCACAGGGCGATGTTGAGATCATTGGTCTGATGGTATCGTTAAACCGAATGGAGCGCGGACTCACTTCGAATGCCAGCGCACTGGATGAGATTCAGCAGAAATATGGCTTTGGTGCAAATGCGATCGTTACAATGGAGGACGTTGTGGAATGTCTTTACAACAAAGAGTGCCAGGGCAGAGTATTGATCGATGATAACTTGAAGGCTGCTATTGACGCATACTATGCGGAGTACGGTGTACACTAATTGAGTGATTATTGTAAACATGGAGGTCATGTATGGTCGAAAAAGTATATAAAACAATGAAATCTGTTGGGGCTAGTAATATTGTATTAGGCATTTTGTTGATCGTTGGTGCGATTGCCGCCGGTGTCGTACTGATCGCCAAAGGTGCTAAGCTGTTGCATGATAAGTCAGAGTTGACATTCTAATGGATGGCGTAGTACTTAAGTATTATCGGGAATTTTCCTGCTTAGCAGATCGTTGTGAGGCAACTTGCTGTGCCGGCTGGAAAATTGTCGTGGATCCGGAGGCGTATGAGCGGTTTCAGAAGATAGAGCCGGAATGGCTCCGAGGGGACATACTCTCACATATCCATAAAAAAGAGGGCGTTTATTGCTTTGAAAATCTTGCAGGAGGTCGCTGCGCGATGCTAGACGAGGATGGATTGTGCAGGATACAACGGAATACCTCTGAGGAGATGTTATGCAATACCTGTCGTAAATTTCCACGTTTAACAGCAGCAATTAATGGCGATATATGGATCTCGCTTGCTGCTTCCTGCCCTGCAGTAAGCAGATATCTGCTACATGATTCGGTAGAGTGGATCACTCTGCAGGGAGAGAGGATCTGTTTAGAAGATCTTTCTGTATGGAAAGAGGGAAAAAGTGCCCTGCAATTGTTAAGTGCGGCATATCCACACGAGGATCCGGATTTTGATTCGTTTGTAAATGTGTCTATGGAATGTTTGGACATTATACTGGCGTTTCCGGAATGCCGATATTTAGAGGATAGTTTTGATTTTTATGAGTGGGAAAATGACGAAGCGGCTTGTGATTTGATACGTCGATTTGTGGCAAATACGGGGCAATGGTGGAAGCAGTATTATGACAATTATATGCGCTATCGGATTTTATCCCGGTATTTGGAGTATCCACAAGAGATGAACACAGAACGTATTCATCAGGTGCTGGGGGAATTGTTGCTGCTGCGTGTCATATGCTGCAGCCGGTTTGCCTGTCGAGGATCTCT
>ERZ780195.1327-NODE-1327-length-20914-cov-5.422264_pt1 | contig 20914 bp, 19 predicted proteins | sample MGYA00511017_ERZ780195 | MGnify/ENA primary metagenome ERZ780195 (study PRJEB29588, sample SAMEA2159974) | human gut metagenome | biome: human gut; feature: human-associated habitat; material: faeces | place: Denmark | collected 2008/2010 ...
CCGCCCCATGTGGGGTAGCTGACTATGTAAAGGGGGCTGCACTCTTTTCAGATATGGGAAAAGCCGACCGGATCGCTCCAATCGGCTTTTTCTGCATATACTTTTGCGATTTATATGCAGATATGAAGGGGGAATGTGCAGTTTTGAGCGGCAGCTTTAAGCCATAGCCAAAAACTCCAAGAATTTCAATAGTTTTTACTCCTAATCCGTAAAAACCTATTTTGTTCCAGACCTTTTTTTGGGTGCGAATGAATTTGGGTAATCGAGTAGGGGAGATTTCCCCTCCCCTCTCACACCACCGTACATGCCGTTCGGCATACGGCGGTTCAACATAACTTCAAAACATGACGCTCATTGTAATAATCAAGACAGCTTATGAGCCCTGCTCTGGCTAATACTTCTTTAGAGATTGCCCTGCTAACGCATGTCTTAGTCACTATCCAGTAATAGCGATCTCCACAATACGCTGTCAGTCTTGCAAGGTCTTTTCCAATTCCAAGTTTCTGCAATCCCCATTGCCGTTTGCTTGGCACTTTCCATTGTTTCCAGATGATTACTCTGAGTCTTGTTCTTAAATGTGCGTCTATCTCTGCCATTGCTGTTTTCATGGAACCAAGAGCGTAATAGTTAATCCATCCTCTTGTTACCTGATTGATTTTCTCAATCTTACTTGTGACTGTCCCAGGCCTTTTCCTACTAGTCAGTTCTTTCAATCTGCCTTTGAGCTTTTTCACTGACTCCTGATGGGGCCTGCACTTCCATTCTTTCGTCTTGCTGTCTTTATAGAATCCGAAACCAAGATATTTCAGTTTTGTCGGCCTTGTGATGTGGGTCTTTGTCATGTTGACCTTTAACCCAAGTTTCCTCTGTATCCAGTCCGACACCGTCCGCATCACTCTTTTCGCACTTGATTCACTCTTTACCGCAATGACACAGTCATCGGCGTATCTCGCGAATCGAAGCCCTCTTGTCTCCAGTTCCTTATCCAGTTCATTCAGCATGATATTGGATAACAGCGGGGAAAGATTTCCTCCTTGTGGTGTCCCCACAATGGAATCCTCATATTCATCATCAATCATGATTCCGCTGACAAGGTATTTTCTAACGATAGAGATAACATCTCCATCTTTGATAGTTCTACCTATGATAGTCATGAGCTTATCATGATTTACTGTGTCAAAGAACTTTTCCAAGTCAATGTCTACAATCCAGTCATTACCCTCATTCATCATGTCGAGCGCTGTTAGAATTGCTTGCTGAGCACATTTGTTAGGTCTGAATCCATAACTATGGTCATTGAACTGTTCCTCATAGATTGGTGTTAAAACCTGTGCAATGGCTTGTTGTATGAATCTGTCTGTTACTGTTGGTACTCCTAGGTTTCTGACACCACCATCAGGCTTTGGTATCTCCACTCTTCGTACTGGCTGAGGTTTATATTTTCTCATCCTCAACTGTTCCTTGATGATTTCGCCGTTCTTTGCAAGGTATTCTTTGAGTTCTGTGTACTTCATTCCGTCCACTCCCTCTGCCCCTTTATTTCGTACGACTTGCAGATATGCTCTGTTGAGGTTATCACTAGACAATATCTGCTCCATTAGACTACTTGTGTCCATGCGTTCTTTCCTTTCCGTCTCGCTTGATTTGACCACCTTTTACCCGATTGGTTACGGCAGATGTTGCCATTTCTGATTATATATGCGGGGACATTGTGCGTCGCGTCCCAGTGCTTCGACTTTATCGAATCGATGAACGCTATCGCGTCCTGCTGAGTCGTGACGGGCGATATATAGCCGATGAACCGTGAACGCTTTTCAACGAACTCGGCGCTCGCCGCCGCTCTTATGGTTCTGTACTGCATATTGCCGCCTCCCGTCAAATTTTATTCTTCTTCGCCGTCCTCGTCGTTCTTCTCATACGGGAACTCGTAGACGACCTCCAGCTTGTGCCCGCGCATCCACAGCGACGGGGTTATGCGCAGAGTGTAGCCGCAGCCGTTCGGAGTTATCCACTCGTGCATCGGAAGCTGGGGCAAACCGAAGTTTGTGAGCAGTGCCATCATCACGCCGCCGTGTGTGACTATCGCCGCGCGGTCGGTTTCGGTCTTTATCAGACCGTCGATTATTTTTATGAATCCCTCGCACACGCGCTTTGCGAACGCCTCGTTGCTCTCGCCGAACGGCGGCTCAACGCCCTGCTCGCCGGCGAGCCAGCGCGGGAACATCGGATAGTCCTTGAGCTCCTCCGCATCCTTGCCCTCGAACTCGCCGAAGTTGCACTCTATGAGCGAATCTATAGTAATGCACTTGTTGTCGGGATAGAGTATCGCCGCGGTGTCGGTGCAGCGCTTGAGCGGACTCGATATGACCGCGCCGACGGGCGGATAGACAAGCTCCGAGCGCATATTCTCGAGCTGCTTTCTGCCCTCTTCGCTGAGCTCAACGTCGGTGTGACCGATATATTTTCCCTCGGTCTCCTCCTTCGTCGCGCCGCTTCTTATGATATAGACTATATAGCTTTTCATGTTTCCTCCAAAAATACGCTGGGTATTTTGTTGAACTGTATGATTGAAAATTCTTGAATTTTTGATATAATGATTATACAGACTGTATAAAAGAGGTATCGTTATGGCAACAAATATAACCGCGCGCCTGTCTTCGCTCAGAAAAGAAAAGGGGCTGAGCCAAAAGGAAGCCGCCGCAGGACTCGGAGTCTCGCAGGCGCTGCTCTCCCACTACGAAAACGGCATACGCGAATGCGGGCTCGATTTTCTCTGCCGCGCGGCGGATTACTACAACGTCACCACGGACTACCTGCTGGGGCTGAGCGAATCGAAGCGCGGATTCGAGGGCGCGTTCGGCATCAAAGGCGACCTGCCCTCCGACTCGGAGCTCAACACATTAACTATATTCCGCGTCGCCGGAAAGCTGCGCAAATTCCTGACTTTCCCGCAGGAGAGTAATGACTCAACCGTCGACTCCCTGCACAGGATATACAGCCTCATGATGTACCGAATCATAATCGCGGAGACCGCCAAGGGCAATCTCCCGAGCGATTGGGTGCCCAACGCAGATATTCTCAACGACCCCGCCTATCTGCATATTCTCGACTGCATCGAAAGCGAGCTGATAACACAGGGCAGCCACTCGCCGCGCCGCGCTCCCGCAAAAATGCCGATGAGCTTCAGAACAGTCATCGACCGGACGCAGAGCTTTGTTGAATCCCGCTGCGAAAAAAGCGGAATAAAGCTCGACGGCGGCTACACCACGAAATTTTAGTTATATTCTCGCAACGCCGCTGTCCCTCGCCGCCTGCGCAACTGCATCGGCAACCGCCTTTCCGACGCGCTCATCGAACGCCGCAGGCAGGATATAATCGGGGTTCAGCTCATCGTCGCTGACGAGCGAAGCTATCGCCTTGGCGGCGGCTATCTTCATCTCTTCGTTTATGTCGCTCGCGCGGACATCGAGCGCGCCGCGGAAAATTCCGGGGAACGCGAGAACGTTGTTTATCTGGTTGGGGAAGTCGCTTCTGCCCGTGCCGACTACCGCCGCGCCTGCCGCCTTTGCGAGGTCGGGCATTATCTCGGGTACGGGGTTCGCCATAGCCATGATTATTGCATTTTCAGCCATCGACGCCGCCATCTCCTCTGTAACGATTCCGGGAGCGGAGACGCCGACAAATATATCAGCGCCCTTCATCGCGTCGGCAAGCGTGCCGGTGCGGTGATTTTTGTTTGTGAATGCGGCAATTTCCGCCTTTGCGGGAGTCAGATCCCCACCCTCGCAGATTATGCCCTTGCGGTCGCACATGATAATCTCGCCTGCACCCATAGAGTCGAAGAGTCTCGCTATCGCAACGCCCGCAGCGCCCGAGCCGCTGAAAACAACGGTGCAGTCGGAGAGCTGCTTTTTGACTATCTTTAATGCATTGACAACCGCCGCAAGGCAGACGACCGCAGTGCCGTGCTGATCGTCGTGGAAAATCGGTATATCCGTGCGCTCCTTGAGCTTGCGCTCGATTTCAAAGCAGCGCGGAGCCGCGATATCCTCGAGATTCACTCCGCCGAACGAACCTGCGAGCAGGGCGACGGTGTTGACTATATCGTCAACGTCCTTTGAACGCACGCAAAGCGGTATCGCGTCGACTCCGCCGAACGCCTTGAAGAGCACGCATTTGCCCTCCATGACGGGCATGCCAGCCTCGGGACCTATATCCCCGAGACCAAGCACCGCGGTGCCGTCCGTGACTACGGCGACGGTGTTCCAGCGGCGGGTCAGGTCATAGCTCTTGCTGACATCGTCCTTTATTTCGAGACACGCCGCCGCGACTCCGGGGGTGTAGGCAAGGGACAGCTCGTCCTTGTTGCCGACCCCGGCTCTCGGCTGTATCTCCAGCTTGCCGCGCAGTTCATAGTGCAGTTTGAGTGATTCGCTCAGATAATCCATTTTCGTTTTCCTTTCGTGTTCAAGAATACCCGGTTATTTTTACGGCCGCCGATCAGAAAACCGGTCGGCGGCCAGATAATATCAGTCCTTCGCCCAGTCGCGCGAACGCTCGACTGCGCGCTTCCAGCCCTTGTAGAGCTCGTCGCGGTGCGACTTCTCCATCTGGGGAGTGAAAATCTTCTCGATCTCGCGGTTCTGCGCGATCTCGTCCCTGTCCTTCCAGTAGCCGACGGCAAGACCCGCAAGGTATGCCGCGCCAAGAGCGGTCGTCTCGACGGTCTTGGGTCTGTCGACTATCGTGCGTATCATATCCGACTGAATCTGGAGCAGGATATCGCTGACGCTCGCGCCGCCGTCGACGCGAAGCTCGGTGAATGTTATTCCGGAGTCGTCCTCCATCGCCTCAAGAAGGTCGGTCATCTGATAGGCGATAGCCTCAAGGACGCTTCGCGCGATATGGGCGCGGTTGACTCCGCGCGTGAGTCCGACTATGCAGCCGCGCGCATACATATCCCAGTAGGGCGCGCCGAGTCCCGTGAATGCGGGGACAAAATATATGCCGTTTGCGTCGGGCACGCTCTCGGCGAGCTCGTCGCAGCGCTTTGCGTTGTCTATCATATGCAGCTCGTCGCGAAGCCATTTTATGACCGAGCCTGCGTTGAACGCAGAGCCCTCAATGGCGTATTCGACCTTGTCGCCGATACCCCATGCGACGCCCGTGAGCAGGTTGTTCTTTGATTTAACGCGCTTTTCGCCCGTGTTCATCAGCAGGAAGCAGCCTGTGCCGTAGGTGTTCTTCGCCTGACCGGGCTCAAAGCATGCCTGACCGAACAGAGCCGCCGGCTGATCGCCTATAGCGCCCGCGATCGGGATACCCTCGAGATCCTCAAGACCGATTATGCCGCCTGCGACCTTGCCGTATACCATGCTCGAAGGCTTGACCTCAGGCAGAATTGACATCGGGATGTTGAGATATTCGCACATCTTCTCGTCCCAGCAGAGATTGTCGACATCGAAGAGCATCGTTCTCGACGCGTTGGAGTAGTCGGTTATATGCACTCTGCCGCCGGTGAGATTCCATATGAGCCATGTCTCGACCGTGCCGAAGAGCAGCTGATCCGCCTCGGCGAGCGCACGTGCGCCCGGAACGTTGTCAAGGATCCACTTTATCTTTGTGCCGGAGAAATACGCGTCTATAACAAGACCGGTCTTATCCTTTATGTATTCCTCCATGCCGTCCGCCTTTATCTGCTCGCAGAGCTCCGCTGTGCGGCGGCACTGCCAGACGATGGCGTTGTAGACGGGCTTTCCCGTCTCCCTGTCCCACATAATGGTGGTCTCGCGCTGATTCGTTATGCCGATAGCGGCTATATCCTCAGGCTTTATCCCGCCCGAAGCAAAGACGGAAGTCACCGCCTGGAACTGGCTGAAAAGTATCTCCATCGGGTCATGCTCGACCCAGCCTGCGGCGGGATAGATCTGATCGAACTCCTTCTGCGCCTTGGCTACGATATTGCCCTTTTTGTCGAAAACGATGGCGCGTGAGCTCGTCGTTCCCTGATCGAGTGCAAGGACGTATTTTGCCACTTGTATCCTTCCTTTCAAATATATATGTCCGTTCTCTGCGCGGGCGTCCGTTCAAGTTATACGCCGCCGTGCAGAGCAAAATACCACTATAAAATAATAGCGCCAAACATACAAAAAGTCAATGTTATTGGCGAAACACTTCGGCACTTTGACTAAAAAAATAAATAATTATCTTTTTACTGTCAAATAGTTCTTTACCGTAAATATTAAAAAGCTTTTCTGATATATAATAAGCTCCGTAAGCTTAAAAATTAAAGGAGTGTTAATTAATCATGGGAGACAAGCTTTCAGTCGTCACGGGCGCTACGGGTCACGTCGGCTATGCACTCGTTAAAGAACTCGAGGCACGCGGCGAAAACTTCAGAATACTCATCAGAAAAGACAGCAAGATTTTTGACGGCATCAATTGCGAGCGCGTATTCGGCGATGTCACCGATCCCGCTTCTCTTGAAAAGGCTTTTGAAGGTGCGGACGTCGTCTATCACCTTGCAGGCGTTATCGAGATAAACAAGGGCAACGAGGACATGACCTGGAAGGTCAATGTCGACGGCACAAAGAACGTCGTTGAGGCGTGCAAAAAGTGCGGCGTAAAACGCCTTGTCTACGCTTCCTCCGTTGACGCTTACCCCCCGCTCCCCGATAATCAGGTTATGCGTGAGATTTCTCACTTCAATCCCGAGATTCTTGACGGCACCTATGCAAAGACTAAGGCTACCGCCACAAACTATGTGTTTGAGAATAACGACGACAAGCTTGAGACAGTTGTCTGCTATCCCGGCGCTTGCTGCGGCCCCTATGACTTCAAGGTCTCTTCCGTCGGCGAGATGGTCAGAATGTTCCTCAAGGGCAAGTTCCCCGTATCGCTCTCCTTCGGCGCATATAACTTCGTTGACGTGCGCGATGTTGCAAAGGGCATGATCGGCGCTGCCGAAAAGGGCAGACCCGGCGAGGGCTATATCCTCACCGATGAGGTCGTCACCGTCGACCAACTGATACATATGCTCGCAGACATCTGCGGCTTCAAGGCTCCGAGCCTCAAGATTTCTCTCGGTCTTGCAAATGCGTTTGCTCCTCTCATGGAGGTCTATTACAACGCCGCGAAGAAGACCCCGCTCTTCACCCGCTACTCCATCCGCAAGCTGACCTCGAACTGCAACTTCAGCTGCGAGAAGGCGAAGGAAGAGCTCGGCTACGCCCCCATGGGCGCAAAGCAGTCCTTCACCGACATGGTCGCATGGATAAAGGAATACGAAGGCACCGGAAAGAAGAAATAATCTTAACCGATAATTGAAATGACCGTCCGTTTATTCGGGCGGTCGTTTTTTCATATTCTGTTGAGTATAAAGTGATTTTTTTTAAATTCCAGCACTCCGTCATCCCTGAGTGCGCAGAGCTGGGCGGACATTGCACTGCGGTCAACGCACAGATAGTCGGCGAGCTGCTGGCGGTCGAAGGGAATGTCAAATTCATTTTTTCCGCTCTTCATCGCCTGCGCCGAAAGATATGACATCAGCTTTTCGCGCGTCGTGCGCTTGCCCATGTGGCCGAGCTTCGAGTTGAAATTCAGATTTTTGCGCGCAAGCTCGGATATCAGATTGCCGACGAGCTTTGCGTGCCCGGCGCACGACTTCGGGCACGAGCCGAGCACATGTCCGACTTTCAGCCGCATTATCTCGCATTCGCTCTCCGCCTCCGCGCCGACGGTCAGCTTTTCGCCCGTGCAGGCGAACGACTCGGCGAAGATTCCGCCCTGAGTTATCCGCGCCATGATATTGCGGTTGCCCCAGAAATCGTCCTGCACTATCAGAACGCTGCCGCTCATCACGAGCCCGAGCGAGTCCGTCTTTTCGCCCTCGGGCATTATTATTTCGCCCTTTTGATATCTGCGGCTGTGCGCATCGAGGGCTTCGAGCAGTTCGGGCAGCTCGGCTTCGTCTATTCCGAAAAAGAGCGGCGCCGCTTTTATTTTTTCAAAATTTTCCGACATATTTTTATCACTCCGTTGTTTTTGCAACAGTATTTTTGTCCTGATTCTACTATAATAAACGCGTCAGGTCAAGAAAAAAACAAATTTTACGCTCGGAGGAATTTTTATGAAGCGCAGAATAATCCATATTGACGAAGAAAAATGCAACGGCTGCGGAGCTTGCGCCGCAGCCTGCCATGAGGGCGCGATAGCCATGGTCAACGGCAAAGCCAAGCTCATGCGTGACGACTACTGCGACGGGCTCGGCGACTGCCTGCCCGCGTGCCCCACGGGCGCGATAACCTTTGTCGAGCGCGAGGCCGCCGCCTACAACGCCGAAGCGGTCAAAGAAAACATGATGAAGAAAAGAGACGGCGGACATCACGGCGGATGTCCGGGTTCAAGGCTCATGACGATGAACCGCGAGGAAAACGCCCCGTCGGCTCAGCCCGCCGAAATGCAGAGCCGACTGCGCCAGTGGCCGGTTCAGATAAAGCTCGTGCCGGTAAACGCGCCGTATTTTGACGGCGCAAAGCTGCTCATCGCCGCCGACTGCACCGCCTACGCCTATGCGGCGTTCCACGAAAAATTCATCAAAAACCACATAACCCTTGTCGGCTGCCCGAAGCTCGACAGCGTCGACTATTCCGAGAAGCTGACGGAGATAATCGCGAACAACAATATACAGTCCGTGACGGTCGTCAGAATGGAAGTCCCCTGCTGCGGCGGGCTCGAACACGCCGCAAAAACAGCATTGCAGAACAGCGGCAAATTCATCCCGTGGCAGGTAGTGACGATATCGACCGACGGGCGCATTCTCGACTGAGCGGTTGATTTATCAGCCCCTTTGCGGTATCATATACTGCGGAGGCGTTGAGATGAACAAAATCAACTATCAGCTCGAACTCGACCGCGAAATCGATGAAATAAAAAAGCAGGGGCGCGTGCCGTCCCTGCTGCTGCACAGCTGCTGCGGACCGTGCAGCAGTTATGTGCTCGAATATCTGACAAAATATTTTGATGTCACCGTGCTCTACTTCAACCCGAACATCTACCCCGCAGAGGAATATGAACACCGGCTCAGCGAACAGCGCAGGATAATATCTCTCCTGCCCGCGGAGCACAATGTAAAAATGCTCGAATGTGAATATAATCATACGCAGTTCACCGACGCGGCAAAGGGATATGAGCAGGAGCGCGAGGGTGGTTCGCGGTGCGAAAAGTGCTTTTATCTGCGGCTCGAGCGCACGGCTCAGGAGGCAAAGAAGCACGGCTTCGACTATTTCACGACCACCCTTTCCATAAGTCCGCACAAGAATTCGCAGATACTCAACCGCATCGGCGAAGAGATGGGCGAAAAATACGGAGTGCGCCATCTGCCCGCAGATTTCAAGAAGCGCGAGGGCTACAAGCGCTCGATAGAACTTTCGAAGCAGTATGATCTATACAGACAGAACTACTGCGGATGCGAGTTTTCGAAGCAGGGGTAAAATTATATAAATTCGTCCGCCGCATTTATATCTAATACGGCGGACATTTTTATTTTATCCTGTAGATAACTTTATTTTTCATTTCCTGCGCATCGAGCAAGCCAAACTCAGAAAATTTCAAAGCAAACTTGCGTACGGTAGCAAATGCTGCGTCTCCGAAGTCCTTTTCGAGCTGTTTCGTTGTGAAGCCCTCGCCGCCGTATGTCGACAATACAAACTGCCAGAGCTTTGCCTCCTTTACCGTCACTTCGCCAGAACGCAGAATTTCATTGTATTTTTCTGTTACATCAGTTTTAACTGCATCCGGTTTCATTTCGTCGTAGACATTTTTTATGAAATATATTAGAAACGGCGTAACATCGGTAACGCCCGCAAGCCTCGCGTTGTTTTCAACAAGAGTGTATGCGTCGTAATATTTTCCCCTGCTCTTTTCAATGTAGCTCGACATCGGAACAAAGAGTGTGCTTTCATATCCTTTCTGAATCAGAAACCACATATGCAAAAGGCGCGCCATGCGCCCGTTTCCGTCAAAATACGGATGCAGGTATGCGATGTCAAAATGCAACATTGCAGCCTTGAGCAGGTCATTTATGCCGTCGTCGGCATTTGCGAAATCCACAAACCGTTTCATATATTCGGGAAGTTTTCCGCTGCTGATGCCGCGGTGTACAACGCCGTTGCCGCCCACGACATTCACGCCGTCATGGCGGTAAAATTCCCCGTCGCGCAGTCTGTTATCGCCTTCGAGAAAATCTCCTATCGCCATCATATAGAGCTTATGGATATTCTCCTCTGTTATATGATTGTGCCTGTCGCTTATAAACTCAAAGCCAAGTTTCAATCCATATATCCTGTTCTCCTGATTGTCCTTCGGCGCATTGCCAAGCATTATACTGCGCACGCTGCTGCGGTCAAAGTCAATGCTTTCTATTGCCGAGGTCGCAACGATCTCCTCTTCAACCGCATTTGCGGCATAGACGGAGTTCTGCGCGGTAAAAAGCAGTTTCACCGCTTCAAGATTCACACCTGTGCATGACGTCAGATATACAAGATTTTTGCCGTCAAAATCATTCAGCGGCAGCTTTTCATAAAATGACGATTTCAATATATTTATAAACTCTTCAAAATCATCCGGGTATTTATATTTGAGCTTTTTGAGATTTGTTATGTGTTTATCCGAGAGCATTTCAGAAAATTTCAGTGCATCCATTTAATCACCTGCTGATACATATTGATACTAATTGATATCAGTATAATCAAATAATATTTTTTTGTCAAGCTCAGCGCCGAAAAAAGTATTGTCCGCCGCATTTATATCATACGGCGGACATTGTTTATTTTATTCTATCATCAAAACACCACAACGAGAAGCATCTTGAACTGCTCCTCGCCGTAGACCGCGTGCGGGTGTCCGGCGGGCATGACTATGCTCTCGCCCTCGTGCAGCTCGTAGTCAACGCCGTCTATCGTTATTTTTCCGACTCCCTCGAGGCAGGTGACAAATGCGTCGCCGCCGGAGGCGTGGGTGCTGATCTCCTCGTCCTTGTCGAAAGCGAAGAGCGTTATGCTCAGCGCGTCGTTCTGGGCGAGGGTCTTGCTGACCACCTGCCCGGGCTGGCAGAGCACCTGATCTCTCAGAGTCAGAACCTCGGATTTTGAAATATTTTTCATGAGCTCTTTCATTTTCTTCTCCCCTTTTTATATATTATCCGCACATAAGACTGAATTATGTCTGAACACAGTATACCACCGCCGCTTGGCAAACGCAAATATAGCTATAGAAAATCCTTGCGTCTTATGTTAAAATAGTATACGGATAATTTCAAGGGAGTGTGCCAGATGAAAGAGAATAAGAAACTTGTCAACGAAATAATCAGCGATGTCAAGCACGACATGAGCAACGAGGATATCATATCCCTGCTCGCCGACAGCAGGATATCGGCAAACCCCGACAAGGAGAAATACACATTCGGTCAGCGCGCCGCAGATAAAATCGCGAAGTTCGCCGGCAGCTGGGCATTCATATTCTCGTTCTCCGCCCTGCTGATACTCTGGATGGTCGGCAATGTCATACTCGCAAAACGCGCGTTCGACCCCTATCCGTTCATACTGCTCAACTTAGTGCTCTCGTGCGTCGCCGCGCTGCAGGCTCCGCTGATAATGATGAGCCAGAACCGTCAGGAGGAAAAAGACCGCCGCCGCGCCGAGAACGACTACAAAGTCAATCTCAAAACCGAGATAATGATCGAAGATATCCACGGCAAGATGAACCGTATACTCGCCCGTCAGGCAATACTGATGAAGCTGATGAAGATAGACGAAAACACGATGAAGCAGATAACGCTCGAAAAGCAGGAGGAGATGTGCGCCGAGGCGTGCAGAGCCGAGAAGAGCAAAAACGAGCACAGCGAGCATAAAGAACCCGAAGAAAAGCCCGAAAGCTGAATTTCGCCTTGCTTTTGAATTGCGTTTATTGTATACTGACCCTTGATAAAAGCCATTCGGAGGAAAAGAAAATGAAGCAGCTCAATATTATTCCCAATCCCAACAAAATCGACTATCTCGGCGGAAGCGTCAAGATGGAAAACATCGATTCCGAAAGCTTTTCCGCGCGTCTGACAGACAAACTGCCCGAAGAGGGCTATGTGCTCGAAATGACCGAAAACGGTGTTGAAGCCACCGCCGGCGGCGAGCGCGGAGCCTTCTATGCGAGCCAGACATTGAAGCAGCTAAAGCAGCTCGATATCTGCCCGTGCGTGAGAATCGAGGACGCGCCCGCGTTTGAATACCGCGCATTCATGCTCGACTGTGCGCGCCACATGACGACGGTCGAGAACATCAAAAAGCTCATCGACGCCGCCGCACTCGTCAAAATGAACACCATGCACTGGCATCTGACCGACGACCAGGGCTGGCGCGTTGAAATTGACAGCCACCCCGAGCTCATCACAGTCGGCTCCCGCCGCCGCAGCTCGGATTTCGGCCAGTACCACTTCGCCGAGGAATATTCCGGATATTTCACAAAGGATGAGATCCGCGAAGTAGTCGCATATGCCGACGACAACTATATTGAAGTTATCCCCGAGTTCGATATGCCCGGGCACACGCTCTCCGTGCTCGCCGCCTATCCCGAGCTCTCCTGCAAGGGCAAGCCCCTCGAGGTCGGTACAAAGCAGGGCATCTTTGATGATATCCTCTGCGCCGGAAACGATGATTCGCTGAAGCTCGTCTTTGATGTGCTCGGCGAGATGATTGAGCTCTTCCCCGGCAGATATTTCCACATCGGCGGCGACGAAGCGCCCAAGGTTCGCTGGAAGAACTGCCCGAAGTGCCAGGCGCGCATGAAAGAACTGGGTCTCAAGGACGAAGAAGAGCTTCAGGGCTGGTTTGTGCTCCAAGCGATAGATTTTCTCAAAAAGCACGGCAAGACGGCGATAGTCTGGAACGAGAGCCTCAACAGCGGCATGATGCCCAAGGACATCATCGTTCAGCGCTGGATGGACAAAAAGGATCGCTCGGTCGAGTTCGCGAACAAGGGCGGAAAGATGATAGTCTCCGAGTTTTACTATTACTACTGCGACTACCCCTACGGCATGACCTCGCTCAAGAAAACCTACAGCCTCGACCCCTATATCAAGGGCTTGACCGAGGAGGGGAAGAAGAACGTGTTCGGCGTCGAGTGCCCGATCTGGGCGGAGTATGTCCGCGACTTCGACAAGCTCTCATATATGTGCTTCCCGCGCTTCTGGGCTGTCGCCGAGGCGGGCTGGACGAAGAGAGCCAATATGGATTACAACAGCTTTGAGGAGCGTTTTGAGGCTCTGCGCCCGATGCTCGAAGAGATGGGAATAAAACCCGCTCCCCGCTCGGATTGGAACCCCAACTTCCTGCAGTCCCTCAAGGAGCTCAAGCAGTTCTTCAAGGGCACGACGAATCTCGACAATATCCTCAACATGATTCGCAACAATCAGGCATAAATAATATAGAGAAAGCTCCGCACTCGTCTGCGGGGCTTTTTTGTTTTGCGGCTCAAATCTTTTGGCAAAATAACTAAAAATCTATTGTAACCCCCGCGGCAATAATATATAATTGTCATGTACCGCAAGTTAAAATTATTTTGACGGATAAATCAAAGAATTTTCCGAAAGGAGCAATCAAATGAGTCATGTAGACATCCGCTTCACGGACAAGAACTCCGAGCGCTTCATGCTCGCCAGAAGGGTCTACAAGGTCATTGAGGACCTTGAGAATGAATATCTCTACCCCGACAGCGAGACGCTCGGCGGCTTCAAATTCCGCGACGGGCAGTACAAATTTTCACAGATCGACGAGGGCGAATGGACGGATTTCGACTCGGAGAACGACTACTGGGGCTATAAAGAGGACTACGCGTGGTTCCGCCACAGCTTCACAGTTCCCGAGCGTTTTGCCGGCAGACCCGTGGTCTATCAGCTGACCCCCTCCGCAAGCGGCCCGTGGAATCGCAGCAACCCGCAGTTCATCATGTACTTCAACGGCGAGCTGCGCCAGGGCGGCGACTCAAACCACAGCGAGATACGCCTGCTCGACTGCGCCAAGGGCGGCGAGAAATTCGACTGCTGCCTCAACGCATATTCCGACGCATGGGAGTTCAAAGGCAAGCTGAGAATGGGCGCGCGCCTCAAGGTAGTCGATGACCTTGTCAACCGCCTCATCTTCGATCTCAAAACCCCGCTCAAAGTCGCTTCCCTCTATGACGCGGACGATCTTCCGCGCATCGATATAGTCAAGGCGCTCAACGATGCCGTCAATCTTATCGATTTCAACACCGCCGATTATGATACTTTTGCGGCTTCCGCCGAGGCGGCAATCGACCTGCTCGACAGGGAGATATATTCAAAGAACGCCATGGACGCGACCGCCTGCTGCATCGGCCACACACATATAGATGTCGCATGGCTCTGGAGACTCCGCCAGACAAGAGAGAAAGCCGGCCGCTCCTTTGCGACCGTCCTCAAGCTCATGGAGGAATATCCCGAATACAAGTTCATGTCCTCGCAGGCTCAGCTCTACGCCTTTGTCAAGGAGGACTATCCCGAGGTCTATGAGGGCATCAAGAAGATGATCGCCGCAGGGCGCTGGGAAGTCGAGGGCAGCATGTGGGTCGAATCGGACACCAACGTCACCTCCGGCGAATCCCTCGTCCGCCAGTTCTTAGTCGGCAAGCGTTTCTTCAAAGACGAGTTCGGCGTTGACAACAAGATAATGTGGCTCCCCGATGTTTTCGGCTACAGCGCGGCTCTCCCGCAGATCATGAAGAAAGCCGGCATCGATTATTTCATGACCACAAAGATATCCTGGAACGAGTTCAACAAAGTGCCCTATGACACATTCATGTGGAAAGGCATCGACGGCACGGAGATTCTCTCCCACTTCTCGCCGAGCACCGACTGCTTCGACGAAGGCGACTGCTGGCAGACTACATACAACGCCTATCTCAATCCCGAGCACATCCTCGGCGGCTGGCACAGGTACTCGCAGAAGGATCTCAACAAAGAGTATCTCTGCACCTTCGGCCACGGAGACGGCGGCGGCGGGCCGACCCGCGATATGCTCGAAATGGGTCACCGCATGGCAAAGGGCATCCCCGGCTGTCCGAAGGTCAAGCAGGAGTTTGCAATAGACTTCTATCACGACCTCGAAAAGGAAGTCAAGGGTTCGCGCAGGTTGCCCAAATGGGCGGGCGAACTCTATCTTGAGTTCCACCGCGGCACCCTGACCTCGCAGGGCAGAAACAAGCGTTACAACAGAAAGAGCGAGCTGCTCTATCACGATATGGAGACTATCTGCGCCATCGCCGATTCAAACGGCATCGCATCATATCCCCGCCAGTTCATCAATGACGGATGGAAGATAATACTCCTCAACCAGTTCCATGATATAATCCCCGGCTCTTCGATAAAAGAAGTCTACGAGGATTCCAAGGAGCAGTACGACAAGCTCATCTCCGAGGGCAAAGCTGAGATAGCCGACACTCTCGGCAAGATAGTCTGCACTCCGGACGGCAGCGCCCTGACCGTTTTCAACACCTTCGGCGCAGAGCGCGACGATGTCGTTATCACCGATATGCCCGCTGACGAGCATTTCTCGATAGTCGACGCCGACGGCAATGTCATGCCGTGGCAGAAATCCGCCGACGGTCGCCTTGTGTTCTTCGCAAAGGGCGTGCCCGCAAAGGGATACAAGACCTTCAGTATTGTTCACGGCGGCGAGTCCGGCGAGAACACCGTTAAAGTCGAGAACAAGACTATAGAGAACAAGTTCTTCACCGTCAAGTTCGACAAGGATATGAACATCGCGTCTCTCATCCACAAGGCAACCGGCAGATCCGTCGCGCCCGAGGGCGAAGTTCTCAATAAAATTTATGCCTATGACGACAGACCGTTCAACCACGAGGCATGGGACATCAAGGTCTATTTTGATCAGAAGTACACCGAGATAAACGATGTCAGCGCAGTCGATGTGACCGAGAGCGGACCCGTCCGCACGGTCATAAAGGTCACGCGCAAGTTCCTCTCCTCGACCATTGATCAGAGCTTTATCTTCTACGCAGACCTGCCGCGCATCGACGTTGACTACACGGTCGACTGGAAAGAGAAGAAGATACTTCTCAAGGCGGACTTCCCCGTTGATGTCAACGCCACCGAGGCCACTTATGATATCCAGTTCGGCAACTACAAGCGCCCGACCCACCGCAACACGCTCTGGGATTTCGCGCAGTTTGAAGTCGTCGGTCACAAGTGGGTGGATCTCAGCGACAACAGCTTTGGTCTCTCCGTCCTCAACGACTGCAAGTACGGCCATGACATAAAGGACGGTCACATCAGAACGAGCCTCCTGCGCTGCGCGGTCAACCCGAACAGCGAGCAGGACAGAGAAGTTCACCACTTCACCTACTCCATCTACCCGCACGCGGGCTCGGTCGACACCTCCGATGTCGTCAACCAGGGTTATTCGCTCAACCTGCCGCTCTACTGCGTCAGCGGCAAGGCGGCTCACGACAGCTACTCGCTCGTGAGCACCGACAAGGACAATGTCATCATCGAGACCGTCAAGAAGGCTGAGGACAGCGACGATGTCGTCATCCGCGCATACGAGACATGGAACAAGACGACCGACTGCGTCTACACCTTCGACCGCGCTCCGAAGAGCGTATATGTCTGCAACCTGCTCGAAGAAAACGAAGAGCAGCTCGAAGTCAGCGACAACACAGTCTCGCTCAGATTCAAGCCCTTCGAGATAAAGACTGTAAAAGTCACTTTCTAAAATCCACAGCACAAAGCCCCACCCGCCAAAACGGGTGGGGTCATTTCATCGCAGCACAAGCATCATACCGCAAATGCGCAAATAAAATTCACGGCAAATTGCAAATCCGCTTGACAAAGCCCGGCACATTTGCTAAAATATCATAGCCGTTAAAAATACGGACAGGTATCGAAGTGGTCATAACGGCCCTGACTCGAAATCTTTCCAGCGCCTGTTCGTTTCGTCCCCTCGAAAACCCTTGCTAATTCTGGGTTTCCAAAAATTCAAATCGAATATTTTTTAGCTTTCTCTCCTGCTTTTCTCTCCAAAGGATTTTTGAGTGCTTTGGAAATGACGAGAATGGCGGGCGGAAATAGACACGGAGCGATATCGAAGTGGTCATAACGGGACTGACTCGAAATCAGTTGTACCTCACGGTACCGTGGGTTCGAATCCCACTCGCTCCGCCATCAAGAGCCTGTAATCAAGCCGATTACAGGCTCTTTCCTTTTTCCGAAACGGGCAATTCCGTGCTCTTTCACTTTTTCGGAGAGAAAATCATCCATTCTCCCCAACATCAATCGATCCCCACCGGCTTTCGAAGTCGCCGCCCTCCGGCAGAACAAGCCCTGTCTCCATCGCCTGTGCCGAGGTGATCTTGGACTTGTAATCCAAGTGGGCGTAGATGTTCGCCGTGGTGGTGAAGTCGCTGTGGCCCAGCCACTCCTGAATGTGCTTGAGAGGCACGCCGTTGGCCAGCAGCAAGCTGGCACAGCTATGCCGCAGATCGTGAAAGCGCATCCGACGCAGGCCGTGGTCCTCCAAGAATTTTGGGAATGCCGAGGTCAGATAATTGGCCCGCATCCGCTCGCCCAGCTCGTCCACAAATACAAAGCCATCATATTCGTGATTGTAACAGTTGCCGCAGACCTGCTTGTTCAGCTCCTGCGCCTCTTTCACCTGCAAAAAGTATTCCCGGAAGCTGCCGATCAGCGGCAGGGTACGCAGACTGGACTTGGTCTTGGCAGACTGCTGTTCAATTTCCATCTGCTTGCCTTCAACAGTAATCGTTGTAACGGTTCGTATGACCGAAATCGTTCCACGCTCAAAGTCGATGGCGTCCCACTTCAGTCCCAACACTTCGCCCCGACGGAATCCATAAAAAGCGGCCACCAGCACCGGCAGCTCCAGCTTGGTGCCCCGGAGAGCTTCAAACATCTTCTGCATCTCCTCTGCCGAAAGGAAAACCGGCTGAAAGCTGTTTTTCTTTGGCCTATCCACCTTGTCCGCCACATTCTGCACCAGCATATCGGTCTTGACCGCATATTTCAGTGCCGAGTGGATAATCGCGTGATAGTGGATGACCGTATTGGGCTTTACCTTTCTGAGCATTTCGGAATAAAACATCTGCAAGTGTCGGGCTTCCAGCTCCCGCAAGGTCAGATTCCTTTGGCGGAAGTACGGCCCGACTGGCTTCTTGATCATTGCGGCGTAAGAACTGTATGTTGCCACAGCCAGCCGCCCCTTGGCGATTTCCAGCCATTCCAGCAAATAATCGGCAAACAGCATATCGCTGCTCAGGTCGCCTACCTCTTTAGGCGGCTCAAACTCCGCCCGAAGCCTCGCCAGCTCCGCCTCCGCTTTGCGCTTGTTGCCCTTTTCGAGAAGTCCCAGCGAGATCCATTTCGTTTTTCGCTGCCCTCCGGCGTTTTTGTAGTTCAACACGGCATAATACTTGCCGTTTTTCAAAGTCAAATGTCCTGCTACCATTTTGTTTTCCTCCTGTCTCTTTCTATTTGCAGAACAGAACTCCAAACCGACAGCATCAGTATACCATCGGTTTGGGGTTCTCTCTATTCTGCAAATTGTTTTATCGTAGCCGTATCGGTACGAATCAGCGGGCATCCCGGTTCCGTTCTCTCTGCCGCTTCAGCAATTCCAGCCCCTTGATGATGTCCCGGCGCATCTGCTCCTCGGTGTAGCCGGAGGGGAAGTATTTCCGCAGCTCCTCCCGCTTGAATTTCAGCTGCTCTTGCTGGTTGGGCTTCGTCTCCGCCAGCACGGCGTAGACTATCTGGTCATCCAGTAAGCCCTCCTGCGCCAGCTTTTTCAGGCGGATGCTCTGGGCGTGGGACGGGGTGCAGTCGTTCAGCGCCATCGCGTCCAGCACCGCCCGCTGCTGATACGAGTCTAAGTAGGAAAGCTCCACCGCCGGGTTGAAGGCGATCTTACCGTCGTCCACCATCGAAAGCAGCTCGGGAATCAGGTGGGTCAGGCGAATATATCTTTTAATTTGATTACGGCTTTCGCCGGCATCGTCAGCTACTTTTTCTACACTGAGCAGCTTCTGCCCAACTTGGGCAGAAGTGACACCTTGATGCTTAATGGCATCCAGCTTCATCTTGTAGGCGAACGCCTTTTCGCTGGGCAGGATAGTCTCCCGCTGCAAGTTGGCATCCACCATTGCGATCACCGCTTCATCGTCAGACAGCTCCCGGACGATGACAGGCATCGTCTCGACGCCCAGCACCTGACACGCCGCCAGTCGCCGGTGACCGGAGATCAGCTCGTAACCGCCGTCCGGCAGCGGCCTTGCCAGCGCCGGGGTGATGGCTCCCACCTTGCGGATGCTCTCGATCATCCGCTGCATCTCCTCGTTGTTCTGCACCTTGAAGGGGTGACCCTTGAACGGGTGCAGCTCGGCCAGCGGAATATTCCGCACCCGCTCCAGCTTGGCATCGTCCCGCTCCGCCTGCGTGGAGAACAGGTCGTCCAGCGTGGGTAAAGTAAAATCCGATTTTCTCATTGTGTTGTCCTCACTTTCATAGTTTTTTCTTTCGGGGTTTTAGGGCACGCCCTAACGAGTGTTTTTGCGCTCCGGCTCTGCCGGGAGTAAAAACGCACTGCTCGCTCAGATGACGCAGGCATCGCAAGCGGATACACTGTTTGGCTCCGACAGGAGTAAAAACAGTCTGCTCGCTTAGACTGCGCAGGCGTAATTCTCGCTTACTTTAATTCATTCAAAATTGCTTCCAGTCTGCTCAGAATTTCCTCTTTCTGAAGCTGTGGAAGCTCCGCTTTCAGACCGTTCAGCATCCGAAACAGGCGGTAATCCCGCTCCGTGATGGCCGCTCTGACCTCTTTTCCAAGCCCCAGCCGCCGCAAGTATTCCGACAGCGACAGAGAACAGAACCGGGCATTTTCCAGCAGCTTCTGCTTCTCCTGCTCGGTCACACGGACATTGATCCCGTAGTTTTTGCTGCGCATTTGTTCACCCCCTTTCTTCGGTTTGTGACGGCAATGACGGTTGTGACGGGGATTTCCTTATATAGCGATCCCGGCGTCATTTGCGTCATCGCCGTCACGGCGCAGAAATTTGATGAGTCGGCTTTTGCCTGTGCGCTTGGTGCGATACTCGATGCCCAGCGGCTCCAGCACCTCATAGGCGAACTGGCCGAGATACTTTGTGACCATATTGGGCGTGACCTCCTGCTCCTTCATTTCGGTCAGCAACTCCGTGGCCGTGCCTACCCATTCGGTGCGGCACTCCATAAAGTCCACCACCCGAAACAGAAATTTCGGCAGCTCTGCCTTGTGAATATCCTCGCTGTTCTTGCGCTCCACCAGTTCCCAGACAAGGTCGTTAAACTGCAAGGTCAGCTCCTGATATTCCACATCCCGCCCACTGACCAGCAGCGTAGCGGCGTTTCCGCTGCGCTTACGGCGCAGGATGAAGTTGGTGTCCGCAGCGCCGATGATGCCGGTGGAACCGCTGACATCGTTAAAGGGATCGTCGCTGTCTTGCAGCTTTCGCAGGTGATGCACCAGCAAAATGGCGATGTTGAAGCCGTCGGCAATGCGCTTGATGGAGGAAATGTCGTCGTAGTCGTTGCCGTACATTCCCGCCTTTCCGGCGCTGCCCTTGGAGTCCCGCACCTTTTGCAGCGTGTCAATGATGACCAGCTTGGTAGCGGAATGCTCGGTCAGAAAGTCCGTGATCTGCTCCTCCAGCCCGCCGCCGATCAGCCCGGAGGTCACGGCGAAATACAGGTTGTCCGGGGCGCTGTCGGTAAGATTGTAGAGCCGGTCTTTGATGCGGCGCTGGGTGTCCTCAAGGCTCAGATAGAGCACATCGCATT
>ERZ780195.1329-NODE-1329-length-20908-cov-4.992183_pt1 | contig 20908 bp, 24 predicted proteins | sample MGYA00511017_ERZ780195 | MGnify/ENA primary metagenome ERZ780195 (study PRJEB29588, sample SAMEA2159974) | human gut metagenome | biome: human gut; feature: human-associated habitat; material: faeces | place: Denmark | collected 2008/2010 ...
GCTGTTTGGGAACACACCTGCATAGCAGGTGGTTTATTTTTATTGCCAATACAATGAAATAACTGTTTTCCGAGTTGGAAAACAGTACCGGTTTCGACGCGAAGATTTGGAGGAATATATAAATCATTGCCTGGAGTAAGACATGTAAAAAAAGAGTCCCTATGGTTAAACATACCGTAGGGGCTCTATCCCGTTACATTTCAAATATTAATGTTGCATTTATTCGTTTTTACGTATATAATATATATTATAAACACTTAGGAGGTAATTATGGATTACATTTCAGTAAAGGAAGCAGCTAAGAGATTTGAATTATCTGAGAGACGAGTACAGAAACTCTGTGAAACCAATAGAATTAAAGGTTGCAACATGGTAAGTGGAGTTTGGTTAATACCAGACACCGCAACAAAACCATCTGACGAAAGATTATCAGGTATCCCAAAATCAGAGGATTATTTAACGTTGAAAGAATTATGTGAAGAATTATCTATCTCAATCGCGACAGGAAGAAATTGGATTAAGTTAGGCAAATTAACTCCTGAATACACTCAAAAGAAAACTCCGTATTTTACAAAACAATATATTTCAAGTTTACGAAAAGAACTACAATCTGGCAAAAACAAAGCATTAAAAAGTAGAAGAAACAAAAAATATGTATCTGGAAACTCCCTCTACAATTCCTATGTTTCTGAGCATTGTCAGAATATACCTAATTTACAAAAACTTTTAGCACTAGCTTCTAATAATAATATAGATTTAGATATTCCAACTATTCAATTATTAGTTGCTGATTGTGCTTTACACCTCTTCGCTTGCAAGTTTAATCTTAAAACCAGAGAAAGCAAAAACCTTTTATTACAATTTTTAGTTAATGATTTCTCTATTGGAAAATATGACGAATTAATCAGAGATTTGATTGATAGTCCGGAGGATGCTATCTCATTTTGCCAAACTCACATATTACTTTTCAGCATGGAATATATTTACGAACCTAATGAGGACATATTAGGACTTATCTATATTTCCTGCAAAAACATTGGAAACAGAAAAGCTACGGGATCATATTATACATCAACAAAAGTCGTTAAGAACCTTATTAGTAAATTCGACTTTCAAGATGAAGAAAAAATACTAGACCCATGTTGTGGAACTGGAAACTTCCTTATACAATTACCAAATAGTGTTTCATTTAATTCGATTTATGGAAATGATATAGATGCGGTTAGTGTAAAAATTGCAAGACTTAATATGGCACTTAAATTCAATGTGCCTATCACTTTGATTTATGAACACATTACAAAACTCGATTTTCTAACAGATTTTTTAAGTAACGGATTTCATTATATAATTGGGAATCCGCCTTGGGGTTACGAATTTTCAGAAAACGAAAAAAACAAATTGAAGAAAACATTTAAATCAACCTCCGGCAAGAATATAGAATCTTACGATGTATTTATTGAGCAAGCACTTAGGCACCTTTCATACAATGGACATCTTGCTTTTGTCCTTCCAGAAGCCATACTGAACGTAAAAGCCCACACTAATATTAGAGAGATAATATTACAATCATGCTCGATTAAAAACCTTGATTTTCTTGGTAATGCGTTTGATGGGGTTCAATGTCCTTGCATCATCCTTGATTTACAAAATACACATTCATCACTCTCGACTTTAGGAATGAATGTGAATACTAGAAGTGAAACATTTACCATAAACACAGAAAGGAAAGTTACATCAAAATACTTTAGTTTTTCCACCAATGATGATGAATACAATGTTCTAAAAAAAATAAGGACTACCGACAACACTGCTTTTCTACTCGGAAATGCTGATTTCGCATTAGGTATCGTAACCGGTAATAATAAGGAATATATTTCTGATGAGAAAACCCCCGACAATGAGATGGTGTTAAAAGGTGCTGATATTAGCAAATATCATATCAATCCAGCAACAAATTACATTATTTTCAAGCCCGAAAGTTTTCAACAGATTGCACCAACTGAAATGTATCGAGCGAAAGAGAAATTACTGTACCGCTTTATTAGTAGCCAACTTGTGTTTGCCTACGATAATAAACAAACACTTTCTTTAAATAGTTGTAACATTGTCATCCCTAGAATTCCAGGAACAAAAATGAAATATGTACTGGCAATACTAAATTCACGAATTGCTCAATTTATTTATAAGCGAGAATTCAATTCCGTAAAGATATTGCGTTCTCACATTGAGAATATTCCTATTCCATTAGTTGACGAAATCACACAGAATAGAATTATCACACTTACCGACAAGCTAATTGACGGACTTGAAATAAATGAAGCTGAAAAAGTTTATGAAGAATTAGATACACTAATTGCTAAGGTATTCAACCTAAATTCATCCGAAATGGAAATTATAAAAAAAGCTGTCGATGGAGAAAATAAATTTTTAGCATAATCCCGCAAGAGCCAATGCCTATTATAGACACTGGCTCTTCACTACTATTTCCCTTTTCTTCTTACTGTATCAAGAACATCCTTCTCTTCTACCAAGAAAGGTCGTAATTCCTCCTCTGTCATAAATACCTGTCCTTCAAATACTTCTACACCGGCCACTCCAGTATTTTCATTTCTATGCTGAGAACCTAATTTTCCTGTTTTTTGCAATTCATCACTAGTAAGTACCCAGTATAATAAATCATCTCGACACACCCCAATCCAGATGAACACATCACAACAAGAAGGCTTTAACTGCTGATAATGATATTTAAACGAATTAGCAGCAGCCTCTGAATGGAGATATGCTCTACTAGCAAGGCTGCCACCAGTTTTCGTACTGTTAGCTCTACAAGCTTTTACCTCAACTCTTATGCCATCAATCCATAAATCAAACTCGCCATCAAAATCAGGATATATTGATGATATATTTTCCTTTGTGGCTTTTACAAATTCCGGGAACAATCCTAGAATATGCTTTTCCCCCCAAGTTTCTCCAAAAGTACGTGGCGCCATATCAAATAAATGTAAATACTGATTTCTTTTTGCATATTCATTTTGTAATTCCATATACTGTTCATATGTAATAGTCTGTGTTGCCAACAGATATGCAAGTATTCTTCCTTCAGTGCTAAATGGGAATATTGCATTTCCCTTCTTTATTAGTTCAATATCATTCTTGTCTCCACCTGACTGATCCAAAAGTATCTCTAATTGATTTCGTAATTCTTTCATTTGTTAATTCCTCCTTAATCCTCTTCGTTATTTAAAAGGATATACAAATCTTTATATGATAGCCATCCCATTCAAGCACATCTGTAATATCTGCCTTATTTCCAATGCAATTTACAATAATCTTGTTCCCTGGTACAATTTGTATCTTAAAAACTTTTAAAAAAACTTGTTCATGTTCTTTCATTTTTTCTCTATCCAAAACCATTTAGACTGACTGTAATTCGCCGTCATCGCCAATTTTCAAGCAAAAATCTGGGCTTGTTTCGCTGAGAAATATTCTATAAACAGGAATATTCTTTTCAGCACATATTTCTTTAATCTGTTCAACATCTTCCTCTTTTGTTTGGCTTCCAAAAATGACTGCTTTGGGACGAATTTCTATGTAGCCCAATCTCGATTCCTCGTCCAACTTTGTTATTCTTGGAATCAGTCTCCATTCTTCTTCGTATTCCCAGGCTTTTGCCTTTTCTGTCAGTATTTGTCTTATTTTGTATGGCGGCATTGTTGCATCATGTGTTTCAATGTCCCCCATATTTTCAAGCATATTATTTCTAATATAGTCAATTGCTTCTTCCGTCATATCCACTTGCTTGGTAACATAATTAACCTTTTCAAGTTTTGTTTTCTGCTTTACAACATCACCATCATATGAGAACTTACTAGCACTTTCAATAGATTCCTTGTCATACACTAAAACATAACCTTTATGATTATCAGCATAATGTGACCACATTAGAAGCGAATCATAATTTTCTGAAAAACATATAATTCTTGGATTATGCTTAATCATTTTTCTTATTCCATCCAAGCAATCACATATAAGTTCAAAATGTCTTCTCATAATTGTATCTTGTGATTTTTTATTGGACCAAAGCACTTCCATTAATTGTGCTGATTCATGACCTTGAATACGCATCTTTTTAATATAGTCAGCCATTCCTATATATATATTTCCCAATATCTCGTCGACAACAGTCTTAGTATTAATAAAAAGCAATGAATCATAAGGATCATTAAAATTCCCTACTTTAGAAAAATATAATCTGCCACTCGATAATGCTTTAATATTTTCTTCATTTACAGATCTATATCTATATAGGCATTCATTACTTGAAATAATTTTACTAAACTTATTCTTCTTCATATTTGTACCTGCTTTCCAGCTCGTCAAATACGTCTTCAAAGTCATAAAGAGCATTTTCTTGTACATCTTTCAATCCCTCATTCACAAAATTCCGGATTTCCTGTCTTGCCTGTTCCTCTGGTGTATATAGAATTTTTACTGCGGATTCCATACAATGCCCCTCCAATCTACTCAACTTACATATAGTATAAATGATTTCGCAGATAATAACAAGAATATTCCTAAAAAAAGCAAACTCTCTCCAAAAAAATAACCATATCCTTTTCTCCAAAATCTCCTTGTCTCTCATGAGCCTTTCTGCTAATAATCTGCTAATACGAACCTATAAAATCACCAGATTCTAAGCAAAATCAAAGAACGCCGCAAAGCACTCATGATGTCCTTTAACCCACGTGTTTTGGGGTATCACATCCATTTTCACAAACCATCTTAACACTACCAAAAACAAGCATCAAAGTCCTCCTAAGGGGCAGTTGTAGGTTCGATTCCTACTGGGAGTACTCGCAAAGTCAAAAAGCCATACAGAGAAGAGAAGTCTAACACCATTCAAGCTTGCTTGAATTTGGTGTTATGACTTCTCTTCTCTATAGGGCGCATGCCCGTGGGGCAAGTGCGAGGAACGAGCACTTGAACTAGCATGGCTTTCTATTCAACATATTTTCTTTCTCCATTTGGATATTCTATATATGCTCTTTTTGTATCCATATCATAACGTGCAATTGGTTTCTTACAAACCTTTGCCCTATGAAGCGCGGCTTTTACTGCCTCCTCTGCTCGATAGTCCATTTCTGCATCCGATTCAGAAATAAAGTCGCGGTATTCTTCATGTGTATACCTTTTGGTTGTTTCTTCTGCCATTCTATCCGCAACATCCAACGCATCTTCTATTGATTCTGCAAAACAACCACTCGATTCTCCCCCTAAACATTCAACTGATTCATTCATAGAAGCACCTTCCTTCTATTTCTAGTACATCACATTACACTACAAAATGTCAAGTTTTTCATTATCATTTGAATAAATTTTGCTAAAAAGGAGCAAAGAATTAAGTCTAAATCCGTTTTATAAGGATTTGTATGTGTTTGCGTCCCTAAATGATAGTTTTATTATACAAATCTCTCATTTATAAATAAATGGCAAAATGAGCGATTTAATCAGCTCTATTTTGCCATTTTTGCAAGATAAGCATAACGGTCAAAAAATATCCGCATGCCCAAAACACACATGGAATTTACTTTTATTTCCTAAACATATTCAAAGATACCTTGAATAGCATCTGATATATTAACCATCTCTGAAATTGGCAATCTGTCCACTTTTTTGTAACTGCGAAATGACATATCTAACAACGCCAGTTTTTCACACTGTATATAGCCTTCATTTTCTTCTGTAGACATCCATATATGAAGTGGACCCGCAGTCGAATTTTTACATCCAATTATTTCACCGCTTGTATTAAAAAAATCTTTGCTAACCACCAATACAGGATGTTTTATTTTTTCAACCTTAAGAATATCTCCTTGGTGTAAAGACGCCATTACCACACCTCTCTTCCAACCGGTTCGCCCCAATCATATTCGCCGTCAAGCATTAACTTTCCATCGTATTCAGCAGCTCTGTCTTCCAACGTTTTATGCCGAAATTGTCTTGCCAAAGTAATCACCCCATCTGATACCTCAACATCCAAGAATTCATTTAATTTGATTCCCGCACTTTTCAACACTTCTTTGGATAAACGAATCCCTTGACTATTTCCCCATTCCTTCACTTGTGCCTGCATATAGATTCCTCCTTACATTTGGTATATACATAGTGTATACCAAACAACAAAAAATATCAATAAGTTTGTCGGTATACTCACACGTATATTCGCCTTGCTAATATATTGCTCCTTTGCTAATACAGCTACCAAAAAACTCGCATCAAAGTTCTCCTAAGCGGTAGGTCGGAGGTTCGAATCCTCTTGGGAACGCTAAAAGCCGTTGGTTTGAAACTTTTTAAGTTCTGCACCAACGGTTTTCTTTTTACAAAGAGTCGAAAAAACACAGAAACCCGGAATGGATTTCTGTGCAATATTATTTCTAGGTTACTATGTTCCTTTGCGACAGGACGCTTGAAGAACGTCCTTCATAAGGTTGTGACATGTTAAATCCTCTTTCTTAAATTTGCAAATACTTCTTTGGCAGGTTTTGATTCATTTGCTTTTGCCTGTAAAAGTCCTTTTTCCATCATTGAATTAAATTGAGTGTCTGATAATTCATCTCTTGTTTCAACTGTTTTAGGAAGATTTAAAGCGAAAGGAATTCCGTTGTTTGCAATTACTTGTCTATAGGTCATGTCAATAAAGACGGAAACAGGTATACCTAACTTTTCTAAAATGGCTTCTGCCGATTCTTTGATATCCGGTTGAATTCTTGCTGTTACATTTGCTGTTTTTGTTGCCATAATAAGCACCACCTTTCAACAACCTGCAAATAACAGATTAGCAGACAAATCTATCAACCCTTATTTATCATTTCCGCTATTTTTAAAGCAACATAAAATTTGTCAAGATTATGATTCGCATCATGTAATCCTTCAGAAGTATATTCCAACTGGTCAACAATATCACCTGTTACCAAAAAATCATAAAGTTCTATATTATAAAAATCACATACAGCCTGCATACCTGCAAGTTCCATTTCAACTGCAATACAGCCCTCCGATTTTCTTTTTTCAACAAGGTTCCGGGTTTCTCTGTATATCGCATCTGTAGTCCATACTTTTCCCATTACATACGGCAACTCTAATGCTTTAAAAATATTTTCCATAACCTCCGCATTTTTAATTTGTATATAATCTTTCGGAGATGCATAATGGTAAGACATTCCCTCGTCTCGATATGCTTCGTATGGAATAACATATTTCCCCTTTGTTGTCTCTTTATCAAGTGAACCCGCAGAACCAAACAAAATGAATTTTTTGGCACCTGTCATCCAGTTTACCTCAATAATATCTGTTCCCGAAAGAGATGCACCAATTTCAGAAAGATAAAAAGCTATCTTTAGATTATTTACGTCCAATAGATAAACAGGCTTTATTCTATTAGCCGCTTTCATCTCACCAATCTTTTCATTTTCAAAAAGTTTCAAAACAGCTGGAAATATCTCTCTTGAAAATGTTGCTATTGCAATATCGCAGATTTTCCCCTTTTCTCCAAAAAAAGACGATGGTGTTATTATAGCTTCACTTTCCATATCAAACGAATCACTTATCATTTTTATACAACACCCCCCCTCCTTATATCATTAACAACCTCTTGTGCATCCCTATATCTTCCAGCATTAGCCTGTTGGCGAGTACCATATTGAACCTTTACCAAGTTTTCTTCTGACAATCGTTCCATCATGTCAACTGTTGCTTCTAGTGTACTCATAATAAATCACCCACCTTCAAATTACTAAATATATATTAGCATTATATCTCAAACAATTACATTTCTCAACATTTTAAGAGAAAGAAAAAAATTTTCCAATTCTGTTTGAATTTATTTTAAACTTCAAATTTCAAAACCACTAACTTCCCCCCCAGCATACACTTTTGCACCTTTTTCTTTTTTAACCGTATAAACAAGCTTACTGAAAGAACATACCTTATGAAAAATAGCAAGAAACGCTCTGTCACATATGCGACACGAATCGTGTCATCTTTCTATTACATTCTGATTAAAGTAATACAATTCAATCACTTTCATCATCTCCTCTCTCATCCATCCAGTAGTCATAAGCTTCCTCGTACCCATAATCATATGCCTCTTCACTTTCATCATCCCCAAATTCATCATATGCAAATTCTTCTGCATAATCAGAAGCATAATCATCCGGATCATCGTAATCCTCAACACCATTTGTTATCTTTTGATTTACTTGCGGTTTTTGCGTTGGGTAGTAGCTTGTACGGTCACTATCAGATGCACTGGTATCATCCGAATCGGCGTCGTCATGCTGAGCCGATGAACTCGATGAACTACTCTTGCCTCTTGAACTGCCAAAAATTCTCGAATCATATGATGAATGAGAACCCGAATAATTATAATCATAAGATGAACCTTTTTTTCGGTTCGCCTTATAGCCCTCTTCCGATACAAACCAAGTTCCCGGAAGAAGACACACCGCTATAATTATCGCAGTAATTTTTACAGCCTTCCGAATTTTTCTCATGCGTTCCTCATTGCCTCCATTGGTTTTATGGAATGTAATTCTGTTTGTAATTATAATCACATCAATTACCGTACAAATAAGTGCCATAATTAAAATTGGAAGTGGTTGATGAACATCATTTACTACACTTAGAAATGCCACAATCGGCATTTCAATTAAAATAAAACCAAATATCAATAATAAAAATGTCATATGAAACCCTCCCTTCTCTTGTATGTTCTTAAGATTATCTCCTTACTGTCAACAAGATTATAACGCCTCTCGTTGTACTATATTCCGTACACCTGTCCATCTGTAACCGCCCCATTGACCTAACTCGCAAAAGCTTCTCTTGCGGTCAACCAAAATCCTGCATTCCTTTGACCTATTTCCACTTTTTTTCTAATTAAGTCAACTTTTACAATATATTTGTTGACCTAAATTTGGATTATCTTAAATACAGTCATTCACCTTGGTCATTTTTGATGACCTATTTAATAAAAAGCGACCTTTAAGTCAACTTTTATCTATAAAACAGTTGACTTGATTTGCTATTTTTCAAAATCAGGTCAACTAATCATAAATATCGCCCACAAAAAATTCTAATAACAGATTTTGCATTTCGTTCCACCTTGTTTCTTTGCTCTATTTAATCTCCTTTCCAATTCTACTCCTCCGCCCAGGCAAGCGCACAGCGTACGGCACGCTTCCATCCGGCTAATTTTTCATTTCGCAATTCTTCCGACATATCTGCCGCAAACGTTTTAGATAGTGCCCAGTTTTTACGGATATCGTCCACATCTTCCCAGTAACCTACGGCAAGGCCCGCCAGATAAGCAGCTCCCAGTGCGGTTGTCTCTACACACTCCGGTCGAAGCACATCAACACCTAGTACATCGGATTGAAACTGCATTAGAAAATTATTATTCGATGCCCCACCATCGACTTTAAGACTGACAATATCGACACCAGATTCCTGCTCCATAATTTTCAAAATATCGTAAGTCTGATATGCCATCGCTTCTAGGATAGCACGCACAAAATGCTCCTTTTTACAGCCTCTTGTCAACCCTGCAACCGTTCCTCTTGCGTATGGATTCCAATACGGGGCACCCAATCCGGTAAATGCAGGAACCACATAGACACCATTCGTATCTTCCACCGCATTGGCAAATGCCTCTGTCTGAGCAGCATCTTTCACTAACTCCATCTCATCACGCAGCCACTGCACACCTGCTCCAGCCACAAAAATACTACCCTCCAGCGCATATTGAATCTTATTTTCAAAACTTGCTGCAATCGTAGTGAGCAGGCCATTTTGGGAATTTACCGCTTTTTCTCCCGTATTCATCAACAAAAAGCAGCCAGTTCCATAAGTATTTTTCACTTCCCCCGGCATAAAACAGCACTGTCCAAACAAAGCCGCCTGCTGGTCTCCTGCTGCCCCGGCAATCGGAATTTTCTCGCCGAGCAGACTCAAATCCGTGCATCCGTAAACACAGCTGGATGGCCGAACCTCCGGAAGCATAGATTTTGGAATATGAAAATAATCTAAAATATTCTCATCCCAACGCAAATTATGAATATCAAACATCATCGTTCTGGACGCATTTGTGTAATCAGTTACATGAACAGCACCCTTCGTCAAATTCCAAATCAGCCAGGTATCCACCGTCCCAAAAAGCAAATCACCTGCTTCTGCTTTCTCCCTCGCTCCTGTAACATGATCCAATATCCACGCAATTTTCGATGCGGAAAAATAAGCATCCGGAATCAGACCCGTCGTCTTTTGCACATAATCAGCCAGACCTTCTTTCACCAGTTTTTCAATGTCATCTGCTGTTCTTCGGCACTGCCACACAATCGCATTGTAAATAGGCTGTCCTGTATACCGGTCCCAGACAATCGTCGTCTCTCTTTGATTCGTGATGCCAATCCCCGCTATATTTTCGCCGGTCACACCAATTTTACTCATCGCCTCTGTCGCAACAGATAACTGTGATGCCCAGATTTCCATAGGGTCATGCTCCACCCATCCTGCATGAGGATAAATCTGTTCAAACTCTTTCTGTGCCATGCTGCAGATATTTCCCTGCTTGTCAAACAAAATACAGCGTGAACTTGTCGTTCCCTGGTCCAGTGCTAACACATACTTTTTCATGTATAACCTCCCCATATTATTTTTTAATTACATCCGCATACTCTGGATATTCTGCAAGAAATTTATCGATAATGGAACAATGGCTCCAAAAGTGCATTGGATACACCTGCTTTGCTTTTACCTTTTGAAGAAAATATAATATTCCATCCGCATAACGTCTTTCCTGCCTTGGATCCAGTGGAACAAACGCAACATCCAGTGAAATATTTTTCATTTTATCAATCTCATGCCTGTACATCCCTGTCATTTGCCGGTTTTCCCTCTCCGATGCAGAATCAAACACCCAGTCATGAAGGTCTCCCGCATGATAAATCTTTCCTTCCCCGCAAGTAACGAGATACGCTACGCCGGCATCTGTTGAATGAAATGTATCCACCAAAAAATCTGCCTCAATTTCATAATGTGCATGAAATCCGGCTTTTAAAACAGGAATTCCATCCGGATATTTTTTCTCCTTAATATCCTTTGCAAGAATCGCAAGTTTCGGTACAATCCCCTGTTGTTTCAAAAGTTCAAATACTTTTGGTTCATAATGATCCTGATGTCCATGGCTGGCGAACACATATACCGGTTTATCCGGATTTAACTTCGGCAATTCTCCTTTATAATAATCAAATATAAAATACCGTTTGGCTGTCTCGACTAAAAAACCACTATGAAAAATCCTTGTAATCTGCATGCACCTTTCTCCCTCGTTTCTTTGCAAATTATTATACCATTCCCCTTTTCTATGCGCAAATCTAAAAAAATGCAATTCTTATTATCCGAATTACAATTAATCCAATTTATATATCAAATCAATCATTTTATATTATAATTATATTGACTTACCAATAATATAGCATTACTATGTATATATAAGAATCAAGGAGGTTTTTTATGGCAAGTACAATTCAAGTTCGCGTTGATGACGATCTTAAAAAAAAATCAGATAATCTTTTTAAAGAACTGGGTACAGATACAACGACCGCAATAAGAATGTTTCTTACCCAGGCTGTCGCTCACAATGGATTTCCTTTTGAAATAAAAAGAATTTCCGAAAATCCATATTTGCCTTTATCAGAAGAACAATTATTACAAAAGTTAGAATTATCAAGAAAACATGCAGAACAGGGACAATACAGAAATGCAGATGATGTAATATCAGATATGAGGGCAAAATATGGATTATAATGTTGTAATAACATCAGATGCAGAAAAAGACCTTGATTCATTTATTCACTATCTTTTGTTTGAAAAGAAAAATGAACAGGCTGCCTCTAGTGTATTAGATGATTTTGAAAAAACCAAACAGATTTTATCTGTTGTAGCGGGAAGTCTAAACTATTGTGCTAATTCGCAATTAAAAAGACTTGGATACAAACGACTCAATTTTCAACACCATAGATATTTTATGCTCTTTCGACTTGTTAATAATTTAGCAATCGTAGATAATATTTTTCATGAATTACAAGACTACGAAAGTTTTATAAAATAATATAACTTATGCTGAGTAAACTCAAAAACAAAACCACATTGGAGGCCATCGTATGAAAGTTGTCGTTGCCATGGATTCTATGAAAGGCAGTTTAAGTTCTTTAGAGGCAGGAAACGCCGTTTCGGAAGGAATACACCGCGTATTTCGCGATGCAGAGGTAACTGTCTGCCCTCTGGCAGATGGCGGAGAGGGAACGGTAGAAGCCCTTACCCTTGGAATGAACGGAACAATCGAAAAAGTCAATGTCACAGGACCGCTTGGCTCCATGATAGAGGCTTCTTATGGCAGAATTGCAGAAAGCAATACGGCAATTATTGAAATGTCCGCAGCCGCGGGAATCACGTTGGTAAACGAATCCGATAGAAATCCACTTCACACGACAACATATGGTGTTGGGGAGCTGATAAGAGATGCGATAAAAAAGGGATGCCGCAAATTTATTGTTGGTATCGGGGGAAGCGCAACCAACGATGGAGGAATCGGTATGCTCGAGGCTCTCGGCTACGGCTTTTTAGATGCCGATGGAAAACAAGTTCCATACGGAGCAAACGGACTAGCCTTAATAGAAACGATAACCGATGAGCATGTTATGCCAGAACTGAAAGAATGTAAATTTAGAATTGCATGCGATGTAACAAATCCACTGTGTGGCGCTAATGGATGCAGTGCTGTTTTTGGTCCACAAAAGGGTGCAACACAAACGATGATTCCCAAAATGGATACATGGCTTATGAATTATGCAAAAAAGACAAAAGAAAAGTATTCCGGCGCCAATCCAAATCAAGCAGGTACCGGAGCAGCCGGAGGACTTGGATTTGCATTTTTATCTTATACAAATGCCGTTTTAGAATCCGGCGTTAAAATTATTCTTGAAGAAACCAAGTTAGAATCATTTATAAAAAATGCAGATTTTGTAATAACCGGTGAGGGACGATTAGATGGACAGACAGTAATGGGAAAGGCACCGATTGGCGTAGCAGAAATTGCAAAAAAATACGAGAAAAAAGTTCTTGCTTTTGGCGGATGCGTCGCAGAAGATGCCACATTGTGTAACCAATATGGCATCGACGCATTTTTCCCTATATTGCGCACGGTAACAACGCTGAAAGAAGCGATGGACTTTAACCATGCAAAAGAAAATTTAAGTGCTGCCGTTGAGCAGGTTTTTCGGTTGATTCAGAGTTTTGAGTAAACTTACGCCCTTCCTAATTCGCCCCTTCTTCCAATCCATCCTTAGGTAGTTTATGTAAAAACACAACAGCAATTGGCATTGATATGGCAGATGCCAGAATATCCGTAGCCGGCTGTGTCCACTGAATTCCCCGTAGTCCAAAAAGCGTACCAAGAATTAACAAAACCGGAATATAAATTGAACCGCTTCTAAATGTCGCTAAAATCGTTGCTCTCCCTGCTTTACCAATTGATTGAAACAACATATTGGCACAGACACTAAAAGGGACTGCCACCTGTGACGCACATTGAATCACAAGTGCATAATACGCAATATCATATGCATCCTGATTGGATAAAAACTGCATGATAATCTTGCTGCGAAAAACAAACACCACTTCTGTAAATACTACCATATTAGCCAGTCCAAAAAATAAGGTAAACCAAAACGCCTTGCGCAGCCTCGTATATTTTCTTGCTCCATAATTGAACGACGAAACCGGTTGAAATCCCTGACCAATTCCGAGTGCCACACTGAAAATAAACATAAAAATTCGCGACACAACACTCATCGCAGCAATTGCCGCATCTCCATAAACAGCCGCTTGTGCATTCAATACCATTGTAGAAATACTTGCAAGTCCCTGGCGCACCATACTTGGAAAACCGGACGCAAGAATACTTCCAAAGACACTTGCTTTCTTCGTAAAATACCGAATGGACAAACTGCTTTGTGTCTTACCGCACAACAAAAAATACAGTAAAATACCAAAAGATATATACTGTGAAATCATAGTCGATAAAGCAGCACCACGAACTCCCATGTGAAGCCCAAACATGAAAAATGCGTCCCCAGCCATATTCAACACACCACCGGATACCAGACCAACCATCGCAAGACTTGCATAACCCTCATAGCGCAAAATATTGTTCATTACACAACCTGTCGTCATTGCCGGTGCAGAAAGCAAAACATAAAATGCATATATTCTTGCATATGGTAAAATTGTCTCTGTACTTCCCAGTAACCGGCACAAATCATCCAAATTGAGAATACCAAACACACTGACGGCTGTCCCGGCAAACAGCGCCAAGTAAAATCCTGTTGCCGAAAATGCACGTGCCCGCTCCTTTTTATGTGCCCCCAAAGCCCTGCTGATATTTGTTCCTGCGCCCTGTCCAAACATAAAACCGAACGCCTGAATAATTGCCATTAGACCAAACACGATACCAACTGCTCCGGTCGCACTTGTTCCAAGCCGGCTGACAAACCAAGTATCTACCATATTGTAAACATTCGTAATCAGCATACTAATTGTCGTCGGAAGCCCCAGTTTCATAATTAACCGGCACACCGGTTCTTCCGTCATTTTTCGATATTGTTTTTCCTCACTCGAAAGCTGCTCCGTGTTCTCTTTCATCGCCGCATACGGCCTCCTCACAAATCCATATCCTTGAATTTACCATTCCACATAATCTTTCATTGAAAAATCTGTGTCTATTATATTGATAAACACAGATTTTGTCAATTTATCTTGATTTCCCGCAATTAATTTGGCACTTTCCATACTTGTCACACAACTCAGCTAATTCCTTATATACTTTGCCAGTAATCCTATATAATTCATTATCTACCATTATAAAATTTAAATTTATAATCTCCTGAATATATATTCAAAATTCTTATACACACATCCCGATATATCTCTCCTTCACTCTGACTCAAACGTTCCCTCGTTCCATGCCCCAGTAAAGAAATCCTTGAAAAATCATTTTTGACCTTACTCGAATCCGGATTTATTTCATAGGCTTCCGTCAATTCTGTTTTCAGAACTTTCTTTTCCACCTTAATTTGCTGTTCAATATTTTTCTCTAACGAATTAATATTTCTTTTGTCCTCAGCATAAACACACTTCTTTTTTAGGGATTTCATTACATTTTTGTATTCAGCCTTCCATGCTTTTTTATATGCTTCTCGATTTTCTCTAAGTTCCACCTCTGAAATATCCCAAGACTTTAGTTTAGGGGTGAAGTATTTATCAATGGGATTGTCAGAACCAGAATATTCCTCCGTATCTTCAACATTTTTCTCGGAATTTTCACTTTGAAAATCTTTACTCTGAGCCTCCTTTGAAGTCACCTGTGAATCAATGTGTTTACATTCTGTTTCACTATTACAAGATACATTTACTGCTGCAATAGTCAAAATTATAAGACATGTCCAAATTTTATTTTTCATTCTTCTCCTTGCATGATAACCGGGAAGATAATTATCACACTTTCCTTTCTTTAATATCAATTGATATACTCATTTTCCCTGCTCATCGCTTCCTGCTTAGTTAATTACATTTTTTATAATTATCTTGCTATGTTGACGCATTCTTGCATCATCAATAACAAGTATATTCCCCTGTATGTAAAATCCACTTTTATTCACAAGACCTCTCCACTTATCATCAAGTGCAAATGGAAATTGGCCTTCATCCAAGGAACATTCATCCACCATTTCTTCTAACTCTGTAACGGAATCCTTTTTTAAAGATTCACGAAGATTTAAAGTTGCCCTCTCATTCTCGTTTTTTTCCAGCACCGCACGTTCTTTTGCATAAACATCTGTTCCTTCGCTCATTTTTTTAATAATTGTTTTCTTATCCACGATATCTTTTAAAAAAATTCTTTTCTTCCTTTGAGATCAATTGTAATATAATTGCACACTTCACAGGATCTGTTTGTATAAGTGCAATATGATAATTCAATTGACAAATATCTTTCATTATGACATCGGATTACCGGTCGTTCTCGTTTTGCCACTGAGCTTACAAAATCATATTTCATCCATTTCGTAGCACTATCAAACAAAATTTTATTTATCCCATCTGTTGTTTTCAGGTTCTCATCTGTTGTTTCTAAACTAGCAAAATCCACAAAAGGTATCCAACATTTTTTTGTCTTATTTCGAATTTTCTTTTCATAACTGTAAAATCCAATCGAATAATTACTATCCTGTACCGTTTCTTTTACTGTTACGGTATTTTTTTGTGTTTTGATATCATTACTTCTATTTGCATTATTTCTAATAATACAACTCACCAAAAACACAGTTAGAATAATAACTATAACATTAATTCCCCAAATAATTATTTTTTTCATTCATTAATTTCTCCTTCTTCATATCATGGTGTTATCCGTTTTATATTTACATGGTAGCATCCTACTTTATAACACAAATCTTTCTTTTATCGTTAAGATAAGCTTTGTAGCCTCCGTTAATGCTTTTTATTAATTGGGGATTTTCTTCCTCTTCCTCCCCATATCCAAGTTCTAAATTCTTCTTTACCTGAAGTACACACAGTTCCAATACATCCTTCTTATTTCCTCCAGCAATTATGATTTCTTTTTCTCCATCGCCATTAATATCACAGGCAGCCATTTGATAAAAGAAACCTTTTTTCGCTCCTGCCCACTTCTCTTCTAATGATTCTCCTAAATTACTAATTAAATCAATACTTTGGTTTTCCGAAAAAACCTTCATCGAAATACCATCACCTACATCCTCACGTTTAATTACGAAATCTAATGTTTCTCCTTTCGTTATCTCCGTCGACATTTCACATTTCTTCCTTTTCTGTAAATCCTTCCCGCTTATCTCAATCGATTCCATCTCATCCGCATTAAAAAGGTACTTCCCTACATTATCTCGCTTCTCTTGCGACAATGTCATATCGTTTTTAACTTCTGTCTTTTGTTTGATCTTTTTGCCACCACAACCCACTGACAAAAATATACAAATCAAACTAATAAATATTATGCATATATTATTTTTCATCTTTTCACATGGTATAATGAACTCATAAGGAAATTAAAATTCACTACACATCTTCCTTTCTAATTATTTTCCTCTTTTTGATTTACCTCTTCCCTCGCATAAATATACTTACTACTAACAAATAAATGTTGCAGTAAAACTTACTTGACGCCTATCCTAGCTTCATCCACTCCTTATTAACCCATATCTGTTAATATAACGCTTCGGCAATCCAAAAATCTGTGTCTATGTATATTAACAAACACAGATTTTGTCAATTTGCTTCTCCTAATATTTAATACCCATACATCCAAAATATCCAGCTTGTTGACCACTCCAATACAGACTGTTATTCTTTTTCAACATAATTGTTGAACCTTCTGCTGCGTAAACGTGTTTTACATTTTTCATAAGAAATACCGGCTTGCTGTTCCACCCCTTCTTGTATCGATTTGTAAATGCATAGCCCCCTTCCATATTATAATTATAACCAAGCCCATATGCCTTATTGTTTTTGGTTAAATATACTATAATTGATAAAAAGTCATCTATTCTCGTTTCTGAAACTGCTACTTCCTTAATGTTATTTGCTAGTTTTCGAGGTGTTGCAGAATACTTTTTCTTTAATGATTTGAATGTTCTTCCCCACCCCCATAATGTATTGTCTTCTTTAACAACCAAAACATGGTCCGTACAAGCTGCAATCTGCTTCACTCCACCATCCATTATTTTAACAAACTGAGAATACTTTTTCTTTTTGGAAGCAGAAATGAGTTTTCTGTTATTTCTTCCAATCCCCCAAACACTTCCATCTTTCATTAATACAAAAATATTACAGCCTGTTACATAATTCTCACCACATATTACCTGTTTAATCTGATTCCCTTTTCCATCAAAAAACGTCTGCACCGTATTATACTTATAACATTTTTCGTCCCCTTTTCCCACAAGTTCGCCCATAATTCTCCCTGTAATAAACAGCTTATTGTTCTTCACATATGCAAACATATCATTATTTCCCCATGCTTTTTTTACATTTGTTTCAATTATTATGTCATTATATGGGTGTTTAAAATGATATGCCTTGTTACACTGTTTTTTTGAAACATGGTTGACAAAAAAACCACATGTAGTAATTCCTGAAAAAAGGACATTATTCTTTTTATCTATTGCTAAGTTACCCATAGCCTGTGGAAAAACATTTTTATATTTCTTGGATATTGTATATATTCCATATTTACCATGTTTTTTCTCCGTTAACTGAACCTCACTGATTTTATTCTTCTGCTGAATATAAAGTTCCCAAAAATCCGGTTCTGATCCTATATAAACTTTTTTTACGTTTTTTGCTATTAAATCATATCTTGTGCACCAAACATGCTTTTCTTCGCCATTATCAAAAAAGTCCACCGCAGGAATCGTCTTTTTAGCTTTTGCAAAAATCATACTTGGCATGCACTGGCTTAATATACTTACTAAAATAACAAAATATATAAATCCTTTTTTTCTCATATCTTCTTGTATAATCCAATTATCCTCTTTTGAGGGTAATGAATTATCCTCCTTTCTCCCAACACCTTGGGTTTTATTGAATATTTCATTATAACCTTTCTTTAATACAACGATTTAATCCTCAAAAATGTTGCAATACACTTTATTCAATCATTTTTCTCCTAATCTCTTCCTCACTGTGTTTTAACACTAAATTTGCAAATTGACATTTCTAATTCTTTTCTAAATTCTTCTCTATTTTCCGCATTAGTCCAATCAATCGTTGGCCCTCTTTGACCTCGGAATTCAGCTAGATTTTTTTTGATTTTTCCATCATCTCCTTCAATTTCACTCACCACCTCACTCAGCCACATTTTTTTGCCATCTTCTATTATAATGACACCTGCAGAACTATCCGCATTTGTAAAATTTAAAATATAAACCTCATAATTTATTTTCTTTCTTGAGGTACTTTTTGCAAGAATATTACTTATATTTCTTTTTGCCCTTTTAATAAAATGTTCTTTCCTTTCAGAAGATACAGGAAATTGAGGTTTCCTTACACTTTTCTTACTAAAAAAGAATTTTTTCTCACCTAAATAAGATAACTTACCATCAATTGTTTTTACTTGTTTCACATATAACGGTTCCGACTGATATCCATCATTTTTATTTATTACAAATACTATCTTATCATATTTATCGCCGTTAGCAATAAATATGTACCCCAAATATTCTGCTTCGTTTCTTGCCTTGTAATAAATTTTTATATTTCTCTGCACATCTACATAAACAGAATTATCATATAACCAATTTTCTTTATTTACCCAAAATGAAAAAGCTGACAGTATTTGTTCTTTTGGGGATAATTCTTTTTTATTATCCTTTATTTTGTATGTTAATGTTTGACAGCCACATAGCATTAATATAATACATAAAAACACAATATTTATTTTTTTTTGCACTATTTATTACACCTCTGTTCTTTTTTAATTCTCATTCTAAAAATTTTACTGCTCCTATCCTATTATTAATAGCTACATACCATAAAACTAAAGTACCAAAGATAAAAAACAACTTCATGGAATCCCCCTCTAATAATTTTGTATACCAAGTCAACTACATTTTGACGGGGACATCTTTAGCGTTACAACATCTCGGTTGTATTATTGCTTACTCCAATCTACCATGAAGTTGTTTCTTATTCCATTACCATTTTTAATTCATCACAAGTATGCTCTTATTTTCTTCATTTTTTTGCGCATAAAATTTAAATTTATAATCTCCTGAATATATATTTAAAATTGTTACACACACGTCCCGATATATCTCTCCTTCACTCTGACTCAAACGTTCCCTCGTTCCATGCCCATCTTCCACGCTATTTCCTATCCAATGATTTCTGATAATTATATTGCTCCACACTTAATTTTGAAAATAGCTCACTGTAATTTATGCCGCCCAAATTGTAATCTTTCATAAACTCAGGTACAGCATTTACCTGCGCAGCAACTGAAAAATCTATTCCTTCCTGCTCAATAAAAATAATTGGAAATACACATATTTTTCCCTCATCATTTTTTACCATAATATCTGTCCCTACATCTGCTTCGGAAAAATCTTTAATAAATATTTGATATTTTCCCTTCTTTCGAATTGTGCTTGAATACTTTTCCATATATTCCTTGATTTCTGCCAAAATCTTTTTCTTATACTCCGATATTTCTGCCTTTGGAAAATAAGAATTAGGATAGTCAACTTTAATCTTTCCAATAGATTCTACTTTCCCTTGTGAAACTAATTTTTCTATATCATTTGTTTCCTCTCTTCCAAACTTTGTTTCCCACGTCTTTTTCTCAATATTATATTTTAAAGAACTATAGTACTGGACTACTTCATCTTTCAACAGTTCTCCTTCTATTACCTCGCTTTCCTTAAAATAATATGTGCATATTTTCTTTCCTACCTTTCTACATAATTCTACTTCTTCATCATTACATATTTTCTTCCCTGCAACCTCATTATAGCGCTTTGCAGATACAAAAACAGACTCCCATAGTTCAATATTTTTTGCATATATATATGCCTTCACTGCTTCATCCTTATTTGGCGTAGTAGATTGGTTTTTTTCGTCAAGCACTTTCTGATTGCTACAGGCTAATAAAATGCCACAGCACAAAATTAAAAAAGAGTATATTGCCGTTTTTTTCATAGATGTTTCTCCTCGTATTATATAGTAGTAGTTTTTAGAGACCCTCTCCAAGGTCTTCATA
>ERZ780195.1331-NODE-1331-length-20894-cov-2.507126_pt1 | contig 20894 bp, 20 predicted proteins | sample MGYA00511017_ERZ780195 | MGnify/ENA primary metagenome ERZ780195 (study PRJEB29588, sample SAMEA2159974) | human gut metagenome | biome: human gut; feature: human-associated habitat; material: faeces | place: Denmark | collected 2008/2010 ...
TGGTAGAGCAGGATTTCTTTGATAAACCGTCTCTGGAATGCGCCAAAGATAGCTTTGACTACTTAAAAGAACTTATCACAGGAAAAGAGGTGCCAAAATGAAAAAGATAAACGTCGGCATTGCGGGCTTGGGCCGCGCACTGGACTATAATGTTCCATTTATTCAGAAGTTAGCGGATCAATATGAGATTGTAGCTGTTTACGATACCTATGGGCCACGCACAGAGGAAATTGCCAAAGAATACGGAGCGATCGCCTGTGAATCCTACGAACAGATGCTGGGCATGGAGAATGTGGATTTAATTTTAACCTTGACTCCACCGAAATTTCACTGCGAGTATGTAATCAAGGGATTAGAAGCAGGCAAGCATGTGCTTACCGAAAAGCCCATGGCGCTCACAGCAGAAGAGTGTTGGAAAATGGTGGAAGTAGCTAAAAAGTCCGGAAAAGTATTGGCGGTTAACCACAACCACAGATACAACGGTACAATGGCCTTTCATGTGATCAGCGACATGGCGAAAAAGGGAACCATTGGAGACCTCATATACACCTCGGCAAAATTGTTCAGCGGCTGGGGTGGCTATGAGGGAGCTCCCAGCTATGTAAAGAATTGGGAGAGAAATAAGGAATATGGGGGAGGAGCGCTGTTCTCTTGGGGGCCCCACCTGACAGATATGATGCTCAACCTTCACGGAGCAGATCCTGTGAGCGTGTATGCAGTACTCTCCTCCAAAGGATGGGAGTTTACCGGTGATTGCTATACCAATATGCTATTGCGCTTTCCGGATGATGTGTCCGCCCATATTGAGATCGACTACGAGGCGGATGAGGACTTGAGGCAATTTACCGTTCAAGGCACCTGTGGGCGTTTGGAGTTTCTATCCATTGGGGAGGATATGCTGGCACCTGGCTCGCTGAAACTCTACCAGGAGGGAAAGGAAAAGGAGTTGGAGCTGCCAGCGGTACCTCCCGAGGTTATCTATCAGAAGCTCTATAATACCATCGCCAATGGGGCGGAGCCCGCGATTGATCCGGCGGACATTGCCAAGGTTATCGCTGTGCTAGAGGCAGCTGAAAAATCCAACGGCAGCAATCAGGTGGTTTTACTCTAAAAGGATCACGATAAAAATCGAAAAGGCGTGACATAGATGGTACATGGAAAATGTTGCGCATCCCATTTGTAGAATATTCTCCTTATAACTTAAGATGCGAAGGCGCTGTATTACAGCAAAAGGAGAGCCCCTTTTGGGACTCTCCTTTACGTGTATCGAACTCCTTGTTAGTGAACGCATAACAAGGAGATTGGCCGGTGGATGTTTACTTGGTGCGCCCGGGGTAAATATCTTAAAAATTCATAGTTTTGACAATAAAATTTCTCTCCTTTATAATAAAAACAGCTCATCAAAACCAAGTAAGATGGGAGAGAAATAAGAGCCAACATAACGCGCTTTGCAGTTTGTTTTGTGAAGGAGGAAAGGGACCATGGATGAGATGATGCAGCGGCACTGGGAGCGGGCAGTGGATTTCCACGGCCATGTGTGCCCGGGAATTGCCATCGGCGTTCGAGCTTGCCAAGCAGCTTGTGAGGCTTTGGGGTGTGAATTTTCCCAAGATGAAGAGCTGGTATGTATTACAGAAAATGATGCCTGTGGAGTAGACGCTGTTTCGGCACTTCTGGGCTGTACTTTGGGAAAGGGCAATCTCCTGTATCATGGTACGGGCAAAATGGCGTTTAACTTTTACGATAGAAAGACCCAAAAAAGCGTTCGTCTTTACTTCAAACCCATCAATATGCAGGGAACCAGAGAGGAAAAAATGAACTACATTTTGGAGGCGGATTTAGACGAGCTGTTCGATGTTTCGAAACCTACACTCCCCATGCCGGAGCCAGCCCGCCATTTTACATCAGTAACTTGTAGTAAGTGCGGAGAAGCAGCACCAGAGCATAAGATTCGGTTGCAAGATGGCAAATTCGTGTGCCTGGATTGCTTCCAAGAGTATAACCGAGGGTTGTAAAATTGAAAGCGCACAATCAAGGGATACCAGAAATAGATTTATCGGCTTTTAACCAGCCACAGGACAACGGCGCAGAGGCCTATTGGGACTTCCGTGCTCCAAGATATGACCAGGAGATTTCCCATTCAGAGGATTCTCGCAATGCCCGGGTGAATTTGGTACAGCGCCTAATACGCAAAGGAGTCATTCAAAAAGAAAGCGCTGTATTGGATTTAGGGTGCGGACCAGGGCTATTTACGGTGGAATTTGCTCAGCGATGCCGCCAGGTAGTAGGGGTGGATATCTCCGGAAAGATGCTGGAACGGGCGCGACAGCATGCGAAATCAGTGGATAACGTGGCGTTTTACAAGATGGATTGGGCGGACCCAAAATGCAATCAAGAGTGGGATGGAGCGTTTGATTTAGTGTTTGCCAATATGTCTCCTGCCATTCGATCCGTTCCCACCCTGGAGAAGATGATGCGGGCCAGCAAAAATTGGTGCTTTTACAGCACATTTGCTGAGCGCACTTCATCCTTAAGGCGGCAATTGGATCAGCTATTTGGCACATGCCCTCAGTACAATCGAATCTATTATCTATTTCACATCCTGTGGAGCCGGGGAATGCAGCCGGAAATCTGGTATGAATCTCAAGTGGTGCGAAGGGAATTGCCCTGGGAACAGGCGCTGGTATTTTACCAAAATGATTACCAGGGAAGGGAAAACGAGGCGGAACTAAAGCGCATCGTAAGCCAGCACCGCACGGCTGGCGGCAACGTAGTGGAAGAGATTTTTATGAAAAAAGGCTGTATGCTCTGGCAGGTAAACAGATAGGAAATGGAGAGCCTGTGGTTGTATCTCAAGCTACTTCATGGGAATAAAAAGTACAATAAAAAGCGCTTATAGGCGCTTTTTATTGTATCGGCGAAACTGCTTGTTTCATATGGGCATTAGCTCTCATAGTGCCTTTATGGGAATTGAAACAAAGGAATGATTTTTACCTACTTGACATAAGCAAAGAACATGATATAATTAGTTCTTAAAAAAATAGTTATTTAAAAAACTATATAAGTGGGGGAGGAATGCCGTTTTGCCATGCACAACGGATATATTAATCAGCATTCGGAGAACTGTAAAACTCTATGAGTACATGTTAAAAGAGGTTTGTGAGAAATATCAGCTTACACAAATAGAGGCTGATATCATCAGCTTTCTGCAAAATAACCCCGGCAAGGATACAGCTAAGGACATTGCAGAATTGAGAATGTTATCCAAGGGCAATGTATCCCAAGCTGTGGAGCAACTCATCCAAAGGTCTCTGCTCCGAAGGCAGCAGGATACTGCAGATAGGCGGAAAATTCACCTCTCACTACTTCCCGAGGCTAAGCCTATTATGGAGGAAATTTCCAATACGCGTAATGAATTTTTAGAAAGCGTGTTTTTAGGATTTTCTGAGGCAGAACAAGAGCAATATGCAGCATTTAATGACCGACTAATGCTCAATATAGGGGCAGCTATGAAAAGAGGTGGAAAAGCATGAATCAGGACAAGGATTTTCTGGGCAAAGAACCGGTAGGAAAGTTGCTATTAAGGTTAGCCCTCCCAACAGTAGCGGCGCAAGTGATCAATATGCTCTACAACATTGTAGACCGGATCTATATTGGGCATATTCCGGATATTGGCGCCATGGCGCTTACCGGCGTTGGCGTCTGCATGCCGCTGATCATGATCGTATCGGCCTTTGCGGCGTTAGTGGGAAATGGCGGAGCGCCGAGAGCCTCTATTTTTATGGGCAAAGGAGACAATGAGTCGGCGGAAAAGACCCTGGGAAATTGCTTTACAGTACAGATTATCATCTCCATCATTCTCACAACGGTTTTGCTCCTATGGAATGAGGATTTGCTTTTGTCCTTTGGGGCCAGTGAAAATACCATCGGGTATGCGGTGGATTACATGAACATCTACGCCATCGGCACTATATTTGTGCAGCTGACACTGGGAATGAATGCTTTTATCACGGCGCAGGGATTCGCGAAAACGGGAATGCTATCGGTACTCATTGGCGCAGTGGCAAATATCGTGTTGGACCCTATCTTCATCTTTGGCGCCAATATGGGAGTGCAGGGAGCAGCATTAGCTACTATTATTTCACAGGCCATGTCTTGCATATGGGTGCTATGGTTCCTCTTTGGAAAGAAAACCATTCTCAAAATACGAAAATGCTATTTGAAATTAAAGGGAAAGATTATCCTTCCCAGTTTAGCTCTGGGTTTATCTGTTTTTATCATGCAGGCCAGTGAAAGCATCATTTCCGTCTGCTTCAACTCCTCTCTGCTGAAATATGGGGGAGATACGGCAGTGGGCGCGATGACCATTTTAACCAGTGTGATGCAGTTTGCCATGCTGCCTTTGCAGGGACTTGGGCAAGGTGCCCAGCCGATTATCAGCTACAACTATGGGGCGAAAAACGTGGATCGGGTCAAAGGCGCCTTTAAGCTGCTACTAAAAGCCAGCCTGTGCTATGCAGTAATTCTTTGGGCATGTGTTATGATATTCCCCCAGGGATTTGCAGCGATGTTTACCAACGATGCAACACTATTGGAATTTACCAAAACAGCACTGAGAGTCTATATGGCATGTCTGCTTCTCTTTGGAATACAGATGGCCTGCCAAATGACTTTTACGGCCCTAGGAAAAGCGGGGAGCTCCATTGTGGTGGCTGTGATGAGAAAATTCGTATTGCTCATACCACTGATCTACATTATGCCACTGATATTTACCCAAGACAAAACTATGGCGGTATATATGGCAGAGCCAGTGGCGGATTTTCTAGCTGTTACTTTTACGGCAATCCTCTTTACCTTCCAGTTCAAAAAGGCTCTAGGAAAGATTTCTGAACCTCCAAAAGAGCAAATGAAAAACCAGAGCTAGTAGAAATTGGATGAAAGATGAGATGCTTAAATCTAGTATATATACGGTAAAAAGAAATCTATTAATAGAAATGATTTGAGCTAAAATGAGAATCCATGTAATGATGGAGGGAATACGAAATGGATGCAAAGCGACTTAGGCTATTGCATAAAATTATGAAGACAACGCATATGTATAAGCTTTTATTGGGCTTTCTCATTTATTTTTTCATAACTACAGTGTTAATTTGGCTTGTCGATCCGGTCATCAATAGCTTTAGCGATAGCCTGTGGTACTGTTTTGCCGCTTGCACTACGGTAGGCTTTGGGGATCTTGTCGTTACAAGCGAGGTGGGCAGAGTATTGACTATTCTGCTGACAGTATATGGACTTTTAATTGTGGCGTTTATTCCAGGGGTAATTGTAAGCTATTTCACGGAGTTCAATAAGATAAAAAGCCGGGAAAGTGTTGTAAAGTTTTTAGACCGTTTAGAACATTTAGAAGACCTATCCAAAGAGGAATTAAAGGATATTTCCGCAAGAGTCCGAAAAAAAAGATACCAATTGTAATGTAAGACGAGACAAGGGAGGTAACCAAGGAATATAGAAATGAAGGCGGCATACGAAACTAAATTAGCAGAGAGAAAAGAAGCGTTAAAGGATTTTTTTGGCGGCAATGATGGGGAAGAAGTTACGGATGAAATGCTTAAACGGGTATTTCAGTATGAAGAATTGATGATAAAGTACCGCTCAGCGATTCGTGAGGTGACAACTAAGCTGGAAATACTCAACGATGAGCTTTCCACCTTCACAGAACATAATCCCATTGAGAGCATCCAATCTCGCATTAAACGGCCGTACAGCATTGCGGGGAAACTTAATAAATTGAATAAGCCCATTGAGGTAGAGGCCATATCAAAGTACTTAAATGATGTGGCGGGGATACGAGTAATCTGCTCATTTATTGACGACATTTATGATGTAGCAGAGTTGTTACTGAAACAAGACGATGTGGTGCTCATTGCCCAGAAAGATTACATTAAAAATCCTAAAGCAAATGGGTATCGCAGCTTGCACCTCATTATCGAAACCCCGGTATTTTTCTCTACAGGAAAGGAAATGATCCGGGTGGAGATACAGATTCGTACTGTAGCAATGGACTTTTGGGCTAGCCTGGAACATCAAATTCGGTACAAAAACAATGCGCCAGATGTACAGATCATAGCTGATGAGCTAAAAGCCTGTGCAGACACAATCGCACAGACGGATGCCAAAATGCAACAGCTGAAAAAACGCATTCAAGCACAATAACCTCTAGATGTTAGCGACCGCGAAGCACCTGCTAGCTGAAAAAAGAAGGATCGTGTTGTTTGACAGATGGGTGCAGCAAAAGAATAAAAATTTATTATAGCATGTTTTTCATAAAACATGCTATTTTTATGCTGCTTAAGCAGAAATATTTACTCAAAAATAGTTAAAAATTTTGCTGCTTGTTATAGCGCTGAAATGGAAATACTGCCACGATTGGGCATGTGCAATTAGTTAAAATTTTTTGGATGAAGTACTTGACATAACTGTACATTTTGTATATACTGTATATATACAGATGATCAGGAGGCGCCCGTGAACATTTTTATCGATAACAAAAGTGGCTCGCCCATTTACGACCAAATATACTCCCAAATAAAAAGCCAAATTATCAGCGGAGCATTACAAGAAGACGACCCTTTGCCATCCATACGAAACTTGGCAAAAGACCTTCACATTAGTGTGATTACCACCAAAAGGGCGTATGACGAGCTGGAAAAAGAGGGATTTATCTATACGGTAGCAGCGAAGGGATGTTTTGTATCCAAAAAGAATACACAGCTCTTGCAAGAGGAAAACTTAAGACAAATAGAGGAGCATCTGCAATGCATCGTGAAACTAGCTGCTTCGTGTAACATAGGAAAACAGGAAATTATCCAAATGTTAGATATCATAACCCAGGAGGATGAACAATGAATGCATTGGAAATCCAAAATCTCAGCAAATCCTACCCTGGATTTACGTTAGATCATGTGAGCTTTACCCTGCCCAGTGGGTGTATTTTGGGCCTCATTGGAGAAAATGGCGCGGGGAAAACCACGCTAATCAAGTCGATTTTGGGAATGAGCCGCAAAACCAGCGGGAAGATTAAAATCTTTGACAGGGAATGTGAGGGAAACCTGGCCAAAATAAAAGAAGACATCGGCGTCGTGCTCGACGAAGTGGGATATCCCGGCTGTATGACGCCCAAACAAATCAACCATGTGATGAGAAATACCTATCGCCATTGGGAGGAAGAAGTCTATTTTGGCTATTTAAAGCAGTTGGGGTTGCCTTTGGAAAAGGAATTTAAGGACTTTTCCAACGGTATGCGGATGAAGTTGGGGATATCCGTAGCCCTTTCTCATCATGCAAAGTTGCTCATACTAGATGAAGCCACCAACGGCCTGGACCCGGTAGTAAGGGATGAAGTAGTAGAGATCTTTGGAGAGTTTACCAGGGATGAGAGCCACTCGGTGCTGTTTTCTTCCCATATTGTAGGAGATTTGGAAAAGATCTGCGATTATATTGCCTTTTTACATCAGGGAAAGTTGTTGCTATTTGAGGAGAAGGATCGGCTGTTAGAGGAGTATGGCATGATTCGCTGTAGCAGAGAACAGCTAGCTGAACTGGATCCTCAGGGAATTAAAGGAATAAAAACCTCTGCCTATGGTGTAGAAGCGGTAGTGAGACGAGATAAAATGCCCAGTGGGATGGTTGTTGGGCCGGTCAGCATGGAAGAACTATTTGTCTATATGGTGAAAGGAGAAAGATAATATGATGAAAGGACTATTGCTAAAAGATTTCTACATGATGGGCAAATACTGCCGAGCATTTCTGTTTATTATCATTGTCTTTATCGCGGTGTCTTTGGCGGGAGACCAGAATCTCTTCTTTGTCACATATCCAGTATTATTGGGCAGCATCATCCCGGTCACACTGATCTCATATGACGAGAGAAGTAAGTGGTGCAGCTACGCAGATACCATGCCCTATACCCGCAAAGAGATTGTGTCATCCAAATACCTGATGATGCTCATCATTTTAGGGATCAGCATTGTACTCACCTGGGGGAGCCAATGGGTAAAAATGCTGGTTACGGACACGTTGGATATGGATATGCTAGAGGGCTTGATCAAGCTACTCGTGGTAGTAGGGCTAGTGTGCCCCAGCATCTTACTTCCCTTTATCTTCCGCTTTGGATCAGAAAAGGGTAGAATCGCCTATTATATCGTCATCTTGGCAGCATGTGCATCTATGACGTTTACCGGCTCTAGTTGGGGTGGAGAAGAGGCATTCACTGTTGTGGCAAGTAGGGTGCAGGGGCTGCTGCTGTTGGCAGTACTATTGCTGGCCGTACTCTCCTGGGTGTTATCTGTCCACTTTTACGAAAAGAGAGAGCTGTAGATTTTGCAGGCAATGAGATGAAAAACGCGTGGAATTGTGGAAAATTCCCGCGTTTTTCTACCTTTTACAATATTTTAGAATAAATAGGGAGCTCTGTGTGTAAAAATTTACAAATAAGGTCGTATTCATGGCGCCAGTTATATGGTATACTACTGTTTGGAATTCGGCTGAAGGAGGAAATGAAATTTGATAAACGATGACATTCAGCGCTGGAATCCTGACTATCAACAGGGATTAGACGCCGGTCAAGTCGAGACGAGAAAAAGGCAAGGACTGCAAAATATTCAGCCAGATCATATGACAAAGACAATCTGGCAAATCATTAGAGATAACCTGTTTACCCTCTTTAATGCCTTTAACTTTGCCGTTGCCATCTGTCTTCTGCTGGTAGGCGCCTATCGAGATCTGATGTATCTGGTTGTCATCGTTGCCAACATAGTCATTGGCATCATACAGGAAATTCGCTCCAAAAAGATGGTGGAGAAACTCTCTATTATCTCCGCACCCAAAGCGCTCATCGTAAGACAAGGGGAAGAGCGTGAGGTAGCGGTAGAAGAGCTTGTGCTGGATGATATCTGCATTTTGCAGGCAGGAAGGCAGGTTTGTGCCGATTGCAAGGTGGTATATGGCCAAATAGAAGTCAACGAGGCGCTGCTGACGGGAGAATCCGATTCCATTTTAAAAAAGCCTGGCGATACGCTGCTGTCAGGCAGTTTTGTGGTGAGCGGAAAGAGTTGGTGCCAGGTCTGCCATGTGGGCACGGACAATTACGCGGCGCAAATCACGCAAGAGGCTAAAAAACACAAAAAATTCCATTCGGGTTTGATGGACGCCTTAAATAAGGTGGTCAAGTTTACCAGCATGTTTATCATTCCCATAGGTGTATTACTGTTTTTAAAATCCTACTTTTTATCCGATCTTCCTTTGGATGAAGCGGTTTCCTCTACGTCAGCTGCGCTGCTGGGCATGTTGCCTAAGGGATTGGTGCTGCTCACCAGCGTGTCTTTGGCAGTGGGCGTGATCAAGCTGGCCAGACAAAAGACGCTGGTACAGGAACTCTTTTGCATCGAAACGCTAGCTCGGGTGGATACCATCTGTCTGGATAAAACAGGGACAATTACCCAAGGAGATATGCAAGTCATAGACACGATTCCTTTAGAGACGGATAATTTGCCGGTATCCTTGGAGGAATTACTTGGAGGATTCGTTCGCAACCAGGAGGACAATAACGCCACATTTATGGCGCTTAAAAAGCGTTTTCCCGGTGGGCAGGATGTAAAAGCAGTGGGAAGGACTTCTTTTTCCTCCGAGAGAAAATGGAGCTCAGTGGTTTTAAAAGATATTGGTACAGTAGTCATTGGCGCGCCGGAGATCGTGGCCAAAAATATGGAATTTACGCTGCCCGATAGAGCGCAGCAGATGGTAGCAGAAGGGACGCGGCTGCTGCTGGTATGCTGCTCAGAGCAGCAGGTGGAACAGGCGCTGCCAGAACAAATGCACCCAATCGCCCTTATATGCCTCAAAGACCCTGTGCGGCACGACGCCAAAAAGACGCTGGAGTTCTTTGAAAAACAGGGAATTCAATTCAAGCTCATCTCCGGGGATAACCCCACAGCAGTGGCGGCCATTGCAAAGCAGGTAGGACTCAAGGGAGCGGACCAATATATTGATATGTCCACAGTGGAAGATGAAGCTGCACTGCAGGAGGCGGCAAAAACCTACCGAGTTTTTGGGCGAGTTTCTCCTCTGCAAAAAAGGCAGCTGATTCAGGCGTTTCACAACCAAGGTCACACGGTGGCCATGACGGGAGACGGTATCAACGATGTATTGGCATTGCGGGAATCGGATTGTAGCATTGCTATGGGAGCGGGCAGCGATGCGGCACGGCAGGTCTCTCAGCTGGTGTTGCTCAATTCCCAGTTTTCGGCTCTGCCCAGCGTATTGATGGAAGGACGGCGGGTAGTAAACAATATCACGAGAGCGGCTTCTCTCTTTTTGATGAAGACGGTCTTTTCCTTCTTGCTATCATTCATTACGCTGTTTACCCCCATTCACTATCCCTTTGTGCCGGTACAGCTTAGTCTCATCGGAGTGTTGTTTGAGGGCGTTCCTTCGTTTATCCTGGCGCTGGAACCCAATAAAAACCCTATACGAGGTGAATTTTTGCCCACAGTACTGCTCCGGGCAATTCCCAGCGGCGTGGTAGTGGTGATCAATATCATTCTCATTTGGGTCATGGCAGATGTGTTGGACTTAGAAGATGTAGAGCTTGTCACTCTCAATGTATACATGACAGCAGTAACGGCACTGTTTTTGCTCATTAGAATTTGCAGGCCGTTTAACGTGCTGAGAGCGGCGCTGTGTATTGTAATGGCCTCTGCCTTCTTTATTGGGGCGTATTTCTTTAGAGACTTCCTGAGCATGGGAATTCTCAGCACAGAGGGCTGGCTGCTGTTTGCAGGATTGGTGGTGCTCTGTTATCCAATGGTATGGCTCTGTGGAAAATTACTTCAGAAGATCAAGTTCTTCCAAAAGGCCCTCAATATATTGCAGTGATGAAAGGATACGCCAAGTTTGACTTGCTAAAATAAGCGTAAAAGGACAGCAGGAGATACATGTATTTCCTGCTTTTCTATGTGACTTTATTTAGTAAAAATACGCTGAATATAGCTCCTACAATAATGAATTTCCGGCATACAATCTGGAAGCTCATTTGAAAAGCAGGCCTAATTAGATAAAACGGCGATTTTAGTAGATATATCAATACCCAGTACCTTTTTAGAGCGAACGGCAGAATATCCTCTGGTGGCCAAACTAAGTGGTTTAAATTGGGACAGAAGAGTAGGTGCTAGACTGAGAGAGGTACCCATAATAGAGTACAAAAATAAACATCAATACCCTTATGCTATGGGAGATGTAGCTGATTTGGTGAATTCCAAGCGGAAAAAAGCAGAGAGAAATATCCCTCAACTGAAAGAATTTTACTGAGTTCTCCAGCTGTGGTTTACTTTTTATGAGTGAGTAGAGCAACTGCGCTGCTAGAGCCAATGCGCTGGCACCCTGCATGTAAAAAAGCCTCTAAATCCTCTATGGTTCGAATTCCACCAGCTGCTTTTATTTGAACACCGGGCCCGATATGCTGTTGAAAGAGGGCGATATCCTCTAGTTTCGCCCCGGCACTGCCGAATCCGGTGGATGTCTTGATGTAATCGGCTTGGGCGTCGGTGACAACCTGACACATCAGAATTTTTTCCTGCTGTGATAAATAGCAAGTTTCCACAATGACTTTGAGAATATGGCTGCCAATCGTCTGTTTTACTTGAGCGATTTCACTTTGAATCGCTGCAAAATTCCCATTCTTTACATCACAGATGTTGATTACCATATCGATTTCACTGGCGCCATCTGCAATTGCCTGCTGGGCTTCCAGAAGCTTAGAGGCAGTGGTGCTATAGCCCAAAGGGAAGCCGATAACAGTGCAAATGGGGATTTGTTCCCCATACTGCTGTTTTACCCTCTGTACATAACAAGGGGGAATGCAAATACTGGCCGTCTGGTATTGGATAGCCTCATCACATAGCGACTTTATTTGATCCCATGTGGCATAGGGATCCAGACAAGTGTGGTCAATATGACGCAGTATTTCATAGGAATTCATAGATACTCACCTCTGCTCAACTTTGTAACACATAATATACCACAAAGGTGTAGATGTGGCAATGAACACTATGAGCTGATATCGCCCAGAGGAAAGTCATCGAGAAAAAGAAGGCCTCAAATTCGGGGATAATAGTTAATACGGTTATTATTCAATCAAATCCTCTGAGTCGATATTGTACGACAGCATGACAACCAATTGTTCAAATACCCGGACGAACAATGTGCGCTGTTCAGGAGGCAGCTTTAAAATACAGTTTAAATTTCTCGCTAAAAAGTGAGATATGATTTTAATGTTTTCCGGCAAGTCGGGCTCCTGCAAAATCATGCTCTCGATGGGAACATTGAAGCCTTTGGCGATTCGCTCAATGGTATCCAAAGTGGGATTGCCCTTGCCGTGTTCAATATCCCTTAGGTGAGATGCGCTAAGACCCACTTCATTTGCGAACTTTTCCTGTGAATAATGATGCTTCAGGCGAGAGTTTTTTACATTTTCGGCTAATACGTCTTTTAAATCCATAATTCGACACCATCCTCTTTTTGTAAAAAGAATAAGGTAAATTATGGGAAGTTACAAGATGGTAAACTGGCGAAATAGAACTTTTATTTAGGTGGAAATCCCAATTTAGAGGAATTTTTGAGGAAAATCCCCTAAAATGAGAACTCTTAAATTACATTATAACATATCATACTATTTTATAATTACCGATAAAGCGAAAAAAAGATATTTTTATTAAAAAAATTGTTTTAAAAAAAGAAGCAAAAAATAAATAATATAGATATTTTTGGGAATCATAAAATGCAAATGGATGATTGAAACAAAAGAAAGGGATGGTACTACAGATGAAAGACTTAATGGGTACAAAGACAGAACAAAATTTGAGAGAAGCTTTTGCCGGCGAGAGCATGGCATATAACAAGTACAAGCAGTTTGAGAGCAGAGCCAGAAAAGAAGGCTATCAGGAAATTGCTGATATCTTTCAGGAGACAGCCAAAAACGAACAGGCACACTCCGCCATTTGGCTCAGAGAACTCAAGGCCATCGGCGATACCAAAAAGAACTTGGGAAGTGGAGCTGAGGGCGAGTATTATGAGCACAGTGAGATGTATCCTCGCATGGCAGAAGAGGCTAGACAGGAGGGCTTTCCAGAGTTAGCCCAGCTGTTTGAAGCCGTGGGCAAGGTGGAGAGCATGCACGAGCAGAGATATCGGGATTATTTAGATCAGCTGAACCAAGGTACTATATTTCAAAATCCCTCGGGAGAGCAAGTTCAGTGGATCTGCCTGAACTGCGGGCATATCCATACAGGAGTCTCTGCCCCGGTAGTTTGCCCGGTATGTGCACATCCTCAGGGATATTTTAAGAAAGTCCAATCTCAAAATCAGTAGTATTTGCCGGCAGCAAAAGGGAGGTGGTTTCACCTCTCTTTTGCTATTTGTTGCTCTATGAGAAGAAAGGTTAGACTTTCGCTGCACGGTGAATGAGAAAAGATGAGAATGGATGTTGTTGACATTTCTACAAAGCGGTGTAGTATAGAAAGTAGGAAAAGATTTACTTGATTAGAAAGGTTTGGAGGATACGCGCCGGAAAAGAAAACCGTGAAAATTTAGAAGAGAAACAATAGGCGCGAGAAGCGCCTTTTTTGTGAAGAGAATTTCTGCATAGGGCGCGAAAAAAGCCTCCAAGTGGCACAGCGGCAAGAAGGGTGCATGAGAACTATCTTGAAAGTGCTGAAAGGGGAGAAAGGCCCAACTTAGGGAAGGGGGAAAAGAGATGATTTGAATGAGTGCGTTTTGACAGGGAAGAAGAGGAGGAATCCATAGAGAAAGACACTGCCAGAGGGTTGGCAAAAGGAAATTAAAAAAAAGAAAGTGGGGAAAACAAAATGGAACCAAATGATTTACGAGAATTTGTATTGCAGGCACAGAGGATTTTAGAGGAGAAAAAGGTGAGGAAGCGTAAAAGCCTCTATGTTGGCGCGTTAGAGCGGGAGATTGAGATCGAGTCCCTGACGGAAGAGGAGATTGAAGAGTGGGTGAACTTTACAGATAGGAAAAGGAGAAACCTGTACCTATGCTATCTGGGAAGCCCCAGCCTGCGGGAACTTGCAGCAGAGCTGGTAAAACTGGGGCAGATCGAGGACTACGTGGAAGTGGTGAACATTTTAGAGCCCAAAGACAAAGCAATGCTCTTTAAAAACATCTTAGAGCTCAGCGGTATTTTGGGAAAATCCACTATACGAGAGGTGGAAGCATAATGGATAAATAGCCAGAAGCTCCAGCGCCTACTATTATGGGCTGATTGTTGAAATGACAAAGACCGGGCGGTGAAATAGCAACAGAGCTCATTCCAAAGCGGCCATAGGCTAATTGGCCAAGAAGCCATTGCTAAGAAGAATAGGCCTAGGCTAGATGTTCCACCGAATAGGACGCGGGGTTTTGGCAGCACCATTTGCAAGCAAATGAGGAGAGCAGGAAAGAAAACAGCTGCTCTCCTCCAAAAAAAGGAAGGGGAAAGACAATGAGAGATCTAACAAATAAGGAGATAAGAAAAAAGCTGGACACTTTGGAAGGCAGCGTAGAGGGCTTAGCTAAAGACGTTGGAAAAGTGAATAAGCAGCAGACAAAAATCGATAAAAAGATGCTGAACTCGGTGACGGATTGGGTTACGGATGTGGATTTCACCCCAGGGCCGACAGATGTGATCGATTTGGCCTTACAAGTAGCGAATGCGATTGATGAAGGGGCAGATGTATGGGAATATGTGAAAATTGGATTACAGTTTATAGGGTCATATATGGGGGCTGATTTGCTGGTAGCACTAGTAAAGTACATTGGTAGAGAAGATTTTGAAAAAATTGAAGAAATCAATACTAATATAGAGGAATTTAAAGAAAATGTACAATTCTATGAAGAAGCCTTTAGCGAGCCGCAGATATATTATGGGTCACATATTGATATTAGCTTGGAGGGGAATAACAACGATTATGAGGTAGTGAACGAACAAGATTATCTGCTTATGGGATATTATAGCGGTGCGACGTTTGGACCTGCCATTGAATATGCCAATAGTCAAGTATTGGAATATGAAGACAAGCTTCCAAGAGAAATGGCAGAGTTAAAAGAAATGAGGGAAGATTCTTTAGAAAAAGTTAAAAAATTTGCTGAATTGGTATATGAACAGATGCTCGTTTATATTGATATTAATAATCCTAAAAATAAAACTCAAACGATTGAAATAGATGGGGAAATAATAGAAAGACAAAAGTTTTCAGATCAAGAGATTGCTGCTATTAAAGAAAATCAAGATGGGATTATAGAACTCATTCAAGAAGGAATTTTTGATAGCGATACAGCACAGGCGTTTATTGATTCAGAGATATGGGATACCATTGAAGAAAAATATGGGGTGAACGTTAACTTATTTCAAGCGTTTTCTCTAATTGATAGTTATGCATATCAAAAAGCGCAAACAGATTATCTGGGAAGGCCAACGAAGGAGCTGTTACAATTTGCAGCCCAGGAATCTGTATTTGGAGTAGATATGCTTGAATCTCGTACAATAATGGATCTATGGGATGATTGGGATCTTCAATTAGAATTGGTACAAAACATACAAAAAGAGATCGATTATTGGAAAAATGAAAGCTATACGCTTATGCAGCAACGAGATAGCATGGACTGGATACCGAAATTATGGAAAGATTTTAAAGCTGAAAATGGACATTTAGATCCTAATTTATTGAATACTGGAGTAGAATTATACAGTAGAAACAATACAAAAACAAAAACATGGTACGACTCCTTTAAAGAATACGGCGGCTTCGCCCCTTCCTATGGACACATGGCGCTAGGAAGCCAATATGCTCCAGGGGGTTTTATGGAGGTAGGAGAACACGGGCCGGAAATTGCCTATATTCCAGAAGGAGCGAAGGTATTTACCAACTCGTATAGTAAACAGTTGGCGCAAGAAGCTATGCGGTGGATAAAAGAGGAATATAAAAAAAACCAACTGAAAGAAACGGAAAACCAAAACGGTAAGCCCTTAATGCGAGAAGACCTGGATGAAATTGCAGATTATGTGATCGAAAAATTAGTGCGCGAACTGGAGGCAACAATATTTAATATGCCCTGATCGACAAAAATAGATGAAGTTCGCTGTGGACTGAAGTGGGAAAATATGGGATAATGGGGAAAAAGGGAAAGGGGAAAGATTTGGATGAAACGGATGATAGGGATCATACTAGTGTGTGCATGTTTGATAGGGCTGATAGGGTGCACTGGGGAACCAGAAAATAGGCCATATGACAAAGAGCCCAAAACAGGAGGGGCAACCTTGGCGGATTTTGGGTTGTACGAAAATGGCCAGTTGAACGATCATGTGGATTTAACGGGTTCAGCAATTAGAGGGGCATTATATATCCGATATGAGGGCCCATTAGATGCGGAGAATTTAGCGTATCAAACCTGGAGAGGAATTCAGTTAACAGACAGTATAGAGAAGGTGGCAGAGGCATATAAAGATTGGGGAATGCCAGATCAAAGCGATCCAAAGGCTGGCAATATAACAGACATGAATGAACTGTTAGAATTGATTAGGCAAACGGCGGACTTAGAAATATTTCATGCCAGTTTAGAATATGCCTGGTATTGCAAGCCGGGGACCTGTGAGTTTACCAGGGAGCCGAAAACAGAAAATGATGTGGAATATACGATCAATTTTTCATTCGGTAAGGGAGCGGGCGACGAGATAGTATTAACTCACATTAGACTTACTCGTTCGGGAGAGCATCCTGAGATAAAAAAAGAGATAGAAACAAATCAGGAGCCCGCCCAATACCAGGGGGAAATACTGGAGAATATGTCAGAAGAAGAGTTTGGGCTGTACCGGGGAAGTGAACCAGCAGAGACGGCAACGGCAACAGAGCAAAATCCATACGCGGAATATCAGATAGACAAACGTGATAAATACAATACGCTGCGGGGTATAGAATATCTGAGCAGTGTGGAAGAGCTCTGTGAGGCCTATGGGGAGTTTCATCTTACGAGGGTGAGCTATGCAAGGAAGGTAGAATCCTTACCCAAAGAGCAATGGGAAGGACTGACACTAGATGAATTTGCCAAACAGAATCCAGATTTGATAAAAGGATCGCTCACTTTAGAATTTGGGATGCAGAAGCAGGGAGATACCTGGAGTGTATGCACGAGAGATAGGCGCACGCAAAAAGAGCCGGTGGAGGATGTGACGGAATACTGGATGGATGTGACCACAGAAAATGGCAAAGTGAAAGAGATTTTTTTACGGTCTTTTTATCTAGGAGAGAGGGACCTAGACGCCCTGTACGCCCAGATACAGGAGGAGAGAGGATTCGGTAAGTAATTAAAATAGTAGTGAGGGAGCAGCTTTGGAGCTGCTTCTTTTGCTAAGGGGAGAGGAAGAGGTTTACACCTAATGAGATGTAATATAGAATGATGAGAATACATCAGATAAGATGTAAATCAGGTGTAAAGGAAAATCGCCTGTACCGTACATCTAAAAGATATAGAGTAAAAATACTGGATGAAATAGTTTTTGTGTCGAAATAAACCGAATTTGCAATGGACGAAAGTGGGAAAACATGGGATAATGGGAAAAAAGGAAAAGGGAAAGATTTGGATGGGGAAACGGATTATAGGGATCATCATACTAGTATGTGCATGTCTAATAGGGGTGATAGGGTGCACTGGGGAGCCAGAAAATAGGCCGTATGATAAAGAACCCAAAACAGGAGGGGCAACTTTAGCGGATTTTGGCCTCTATAAAGATGGCAAGCTAGATAAGCACATCGATTTGGAAGGAGAGCCTAGTTTGGCCAGAGTTTATATAAAGTATACAAGCTACTTTGACACGGAAAACTTGGCTTATGAAACCTGGCGAGGAATTAAACTACAAGATAGCTTGGAGCAAATGCTGGAAGCATATGAAGGCTGGGGAATGCCAGATGAGGTATCTTTTAGTGGATTTTCAGAGCCTATTGAAAACTTGGATCAAATGAAGGAATTAGCAGGTCCAAATTGGAGTGGGGCGTTAGGCAGCTGTTATATCGGATATACCTGGTATTGCAAGCCGGGAACTTGTGAATTTACTCGAGAGCCAGTGTCCGAAGAAGATGTAAGATATTCTGTAGATTTTCAGTTTGATGATCAATATGGGAAGATGATATTAGAGTGTATAGATATGTGGCGTTTTGGAGCGCATCCTGAGGAAAAAGAAGAAGACGTACTTCAGGAACAAACAACAAAGCAGCCTTCAAAATATCAGGGAGAGATACTGGAGAATATATCAGAACAAGAATTTGGCATATATAGGGGAAGTGAACCAGTGTATACGGATACGGCAACGGAAAAATACCCCATAGTTGAGAGTAGAATATACGGTATGAATAGTTCTTACCAAGATTGTACTACTCTGCGAGGAATAGGATTTCTAAGCAAGATGGAAGAATTATGTGAGGCCTATGGGGATTTCACAATATCGAGTATAAATTTTTACAGCAGACCAATATCCGAAGAGCAATGGAAAGGAAAAACGTTGGAAGAATTTGCAAAAACCAATCGGGACATACTGAAAATAGATGGATATATTGACTTAGGAGTTCAAAAACAGGGGAATACTTGGAGTGTATGCACTCGAGATAGATCTAAGGATGAAAAACCAGTTGAAGATGTGACAGAATACTGGCTGAAGATTGAAATAAGGGGAGATACTGTTAGTAGTATAGATATACAAAGCTATTATCTAGGGGAGAGAGACTTAGATGCTCTCTACGCTCAGATACAGGAGGAGAGAGGATTAAGGGTAAGTAATTAAAGTAAGTAGTGAGGGAGCAGCTTTGGAGCTGCTTCTTTTGCTATGAGAAAAAATTGAATGGAGAAAAGGATGTGTGCCACTTAGATGAGGAAAGTGATTCTATAAAATAAACGCGTGAGGAAATATCTAAAATGATGTAAAAAAAGGGGGCAGTCAACCCTTTGGAAGCGATAAAACGAAATACGCTTAATTTGGAAAACATGATGTTGAACTATTTACACTAAATTAAGTGTAAAAAATACAAGAAGGAGGGTGCCGGGACTTTACAAAAAACACTTAAAATGATATAAAAAGGCGATATCTTTGAATAAGTGCATGTGATAAAGAGAAATGCCAACTAATAAGGATAAATGGTAGAGCAATTTCTGTGGGCATAAAATACATTGTATTAGGTGTATTTAGGGGTGGCAAAACGATAGGATTATACACTTGATATAGTGTAAAAATCTTTTGACTAAAGAAAAGTAAACACCGAATTAGGTGTAGAATATATGTTTTACATCTAATAAGGAGTAAAATATCCCAATGCTAGTTTTGCTCTTGTTAGATTTATCATAGGTTTAGTTGATATCTAATATAGTGTATTTTGAAACATAAAAAAGGTGAGAACACTTTGTATACATCTAATATGGTGTAGATTGTTGAACAGAACCTCGCTTCTCTAAATGGCAAATAAATATTCTAATCAGACAATCTTGTGCCTTACTTGATTCAAGCGGATTAGCAAAAAGGAAAAATAATGGGCTTATTGGATGCATTTTATTTCTTAGGGAGAGATATCTCTTGACAGATCAAATGACTCTGCTACAATGAAAAGTATCAAAAATGATGGGAAAAATGATAGATTTTTTGTTATGGAGGCAAAAGATGGATAGAAAAATTAGAGTAGGAATTGTTGGATACGGCAATTTGGGAAAAGCATGTGAATACAGTATCGCCCAAAATGACGATATCGAGCTTTGTGCAGTATTTACCAGAAGAGATCCTAAAGATCTAAACATATTTACCAAGACGGCCAAAAAAGAGCCCATTGAGAACTTAAAACAGTATCAGGGTAAGATTGATGTGATGATTTTATGCGGCGGATCAGCTACCGATTTGCCGGCACAAGGGCCGGAGATCGCCAAGCTGTTCTGCACGGTAGACAGCTTCGATACCCACGCTAAAATTCCAGAATACTTTGAGGCGGTGGACAAGTCCTTAAGGCAGGCAGGCCATGTGGGTGCCATTTCCATCGGCTGGGATCCGGGAATGTTTTCGCTCAACCGCATGATTGCCAGCGCCATTTTGCCAGATGGACAGGATTATACTTTTTGGGGCAAGGGCGTCAGCCAGGGGCATTCGGATGCCATTCGCCGCGTAAAAGGCGTAAAAGACGGCAAACAATATACCATCCCGGTGGAATCCGTGATGGAAGAAATCCGCCAGGGCTCCACCAAGGACTACACCACCCGCCAAAAACATCTGCGCGAGTGTTTTGTTGTCCTGGAAGATGGGGCGGACGCAGCGCAGGTTACCCACGATATCGTTACCATGCCCAATTATTTTGATGAATACGATACCACAGTACATTTTATTTCCGAAGAGGAACTGAAACGTGACCACAGCGGAATTCCGCACGGTGGATTTGTAATCCGCACAGGCAAGACTGGCTGGAACGATGAGAATAGCCATGTGATCGAATATAGCCTGAAACTGGATTCCAATCCGGAATTTACTTCTTCTGTAATCATTGCATATGCAAGAGCTGCATACCGCATGAACCAGGAAGGACAGAATGGCTGCAAGACGGTATTTGATGTAGCACCTGCTTACTTAAGCGCTCTGAGCGGAGAAGAATTAAGAAAACATCTGTTATAATTACTTTATAACAGAAATATTACAGAATTTATAAAAGGACAGTTCTTTCACATTGTGTGGGGCTGTTCTTTTTTTATGGAAAATACCTTTGAAAACATTGCTTTTAAAGAGAAAATAATACGAAAATATTGTGAAAACTTTACAGAGTTTT
>ERZ780195.1332-NODE-1332-length-20885-cov-4.690398_pt1 | contig 20885 bp, 19 predicted proteins | sample MGYA00511017_ERZ780195 | MGnify/ENA primary metagenome ERZ780195 (study PRJEB29588, sample SAMEA2159974) | human gut metagenome | biome: human gut; feature: human-associated habitat; material: faeces | place: Denmark | collected 2008/2010 ...
AGCGAGGTTGGTCGAGGTCTCGACCAGCCCCGGAACGGCGAACGACATGGCCACGACCCCGTTGGGAACGCCCACCAACGAGTAGACCAGCGCCGACTGCGTCCTGCTGTCGAGCACCTCGTCGACGTGGGGCATCTCGTTGAGCGTGATTTTGAAATTGGGTTCGCGGAAGCGGAATTCGGCTTCGAGGTCCGCGGCGAAAAGGTTGTAACGCTTGACGAACTCCTCCTTGAAGCGGACCGGAACGCCGAAGATGGCGTAAGCCTCGCGGGGAATGGCATTGCGGAGGTTGCCGCCGTTGAAATAGCACAGTTTGAGTTCGAACGACTGCATGCCGTCCCACAGCAGGCGCGCCACGGTCTTGTTCGAGTTGACGCGGCCCTTGTCGATGTCGTCGCCCGAGTGTCCGCCCTGAAGGTCCGACACGTCGACACGGAAGAACGTGTAGTTCTTCGGCGACGGCTCCATCGTGTAGTGGAACGTGGCGATGGTGTCGATGCCGCCCGCACAGCCGATGAAGATTTCGCCCTCGTCCTCCGAATCGAGGTTGACGAGGTATTTGCCCGTGAGCATCCCCTCGCCCAGCTCGAACGCACCCGTGAGGCCCGTCTCCTCGTCGACGGTGAACAGCGCTTCGACGGGACCGTGCTCCACCGTCTCGTCGAGCATCACGGCCAGCGCGGCGGCCATGCCGATACCGCAGTCGGCGCCCAGCGTCGTACCTTCGGCCCGGACCCACTCGCCGTCGATACGCGTGCGGATGGGATCGTTGTCGAAGTCGAACTCCACATCGGAGTTCTTTTCGCAGACCATGTCCATGTGCGACTGGAGGATCACGGCTGCGCGCTCCTCCATGCCCGGCGTGGCGGGCTTGCGCATCACGACGTTGCCGATGGCGTCCTTTTTATATTCGATATGGTGCTTTTTGGCGAAATCGACCAGAAAATCAATGATTTTGCCCTCCTTCTTCGAAGGACGCGGCACACGCGTGATGGCGTCGAACTGTTCCCAGACAAGACGCGGTTCCAAAGAGGTTATTTCCGACATAGATTTTTGCATTTTTGCAAAGTTAGGAAAAAATCCGTAACTTTGACAATATAAAATACGGGAACGAATGGATTTCAGAATAGGACACGGATACGACGTACACGCTCTGGCCGACGGCCTGCCGCTGGTTCTGGGAGGCGTGGAGATCGCCCACACGAAAGGGTGCGTCGCCCACTCGGACGGAGACGTGGCGATCCACGCCCTGTGCGACGCTCTGCTGGGCGCCGCGGCGCTGGGCGACATCGGGCTGCACTTTCCCGACACGTCGGTCGATTTTGCGGGCATCGACTCGAAGATCCTGCTGCGCCGCGTGGCGGAACTGCTGCGCGAAAAGGGCTACGAGATCGGGAACGTGGACTGCACGATCCGCGCCCAGCAGCCCAGGTTGCGGCCGCACATCGACGCCATGCGCCGTGCGATGGCCGGCGCAATGGGCGTAGACGACGACCGGGTGTCGGTCAAGGCCACGACCACGGAGCATCTGGGCTTCGAGGGGCGCGAGGAAGGCATCTCCGTCTCCGCCGTGGCGCTTATTTACCGTCCTGCGGACAGGAAATAATTCAGAATTTACAATTCAGAATTCAGAATTGCTTATATTTGTACGATCAAACACCAAACCGCGACGCCTATGAAGCAGTAGAAAACAACCTTTCAACTCCGTGCCTGCGGGCACACGACATATAAAAAGCGCATCGGCTTTTCTTCTTACGTCGGAAAATTGGACACTTTCTAACAAGTAAGGGACTAAAGGCGATGCTCGTGCTGTTTTACGGCGCGGGCATTTCTTTCATCTTACTTGTAGGTCGTCCAATACCTCCGACGTGGATAAAGGAATTTGTCCGCGTTTTTTATTGACTCTTAACCCTTAACCAATCTATCAAAATGAAACAAAACCGTATTCTGCTGCCGTTCTTGGCGATCTGTCTGGTCGCATGCAGCAAAGATGATGACGAAGGACATTCGAAAAACGAACAGAATGTTCCGGTAAAAGAAATTACATTTAAGAACTGTTCTTTTACCATGGTAAAAGTAGATGGAGGAACATTCCAGATGGGAGCAACCCGTGAACAGGAGGCGAGCGGCTGGAAACCGGATCGCACCGAATATCCTGTACATAAAGTGACGCTCAATACCTTTTATATCGGAGAAACAGAGGTCACAAAGGAACTTTGGAGCGCAGTTATGGAAACAGAGTGCGACTATTCTGAATACCATAAGCCTCAAGGCGTGGAGTGGAACGACATTCAACCTTTTATCGAACGTCTCAACCAAGCAACGGGATTAAAATTCCGGTTACCGACCGATGCCGAATGGGAATATGCAGCACGGGGAGGCAACCGATCCCAGGGACACATTTATCCGGGCTCCGACATTTCGATCCTGGCGGCCTGGTGTTACAACAATGCCGGAACCTATATACTCAATGAAAACAAGTGGGATTATTGGGAGTTACGTAACAATGGAAACAGCCCGCATTATGTAAAACAGTTATTACCCAATGAACTGGGATTGTATGACATGGGCGGTAATCTTTACGAATATTGCAGTGACTGGCTGGGCGATTATCCCGAGGAACCTCAAACAAATCCACAAGGTCCGCAAAGCGGGTCTATGCGCGTTATACGGGGCGGATGTTGGGCTATTTGGTCCAATTCCGCACGCGTATCACACAGGCCTGCACAATCTTACAATTCGGATTATGTAGGTTTGAGGCTGGCCATGAGTACCGAGTAATTTCAGATAAAACGGCGCCTATAATTGATTCGGCGCCGTTTTATCCTTCATTTTCTAATCCATCCTGCGATACCGCGGGTCGTTCACCCGCTTGTTCCACAGCCAGCCGACGTAGCGCATCGTGACGTCGGGCGTCAGGAGCGTCAGCACCGTTTCGCCCGTGGCGGTCGAGACGGCGAAATCGGCGTGGTAGAGCGTGTTGCCGTCCGAAATATTGAAGGAGACCGACCAGCCCCACTGCACGCGGGCCGCCCGGTAGTCGCGGACCGACATCGAATCGAAATTCAGCATCTCGACATACTGGGTGATGCCCCGTTCGGTAGGCAGGTGCACCTCGACATGGTCGACGAACACCCCGAAAAAGAAGTAGTCGGCATAGATCGAACGGATCATTCCGCCGGGTAGCTGCTGCATCGAGTTGGGGAAGAACATATAGTCGCGCGACTGCACCAGCGAGTCGATCTTCGCGGCGTAGACCCGGGCCTTATAAGCCCTGCGCTGGGCGCGGTCCATCCCCGCCGCAGGCTCCTCGTAGACGGTCGTATGCTCCACGACCTGCACCGGGGCCTGCTGCACGGGAACGATCGTCGTCTGCGGCACGCTGTCCGCGGCGGAAGTTTCGAGCGTATACTGCGGGGTCTGCGCGACGGCGGCGCAGGCAATGAAAGAGAGTGCGCCGCAGGTGGAAAAAACGGAGTGTTTCATAAGTCGGACATCGGATTGAACGGGAAAAAAGCCCCGCCTGAGGCGGGGGTTCGGGGATCGCCGGAGCGGCAAACGGACAGCGCAGCGGATACGGCTGCCCGGGATGGGTCCGACAAAATGGATTTACGTCAATAGAGCTGCGAAATCGAACCCGTATACTGCACGGGGTTATACCACGGATTGGTGATCGTCAGCGTAGCCCCGCCCGTGCGGGAGAAGATTTCGAAGGTGAACGTGTAGGTCGACGCCGAGAACAGCGAGGTCGAGAAGGTCACCATCCAGCCTTCGTGCGTCTGCTCGGTGATATAGCCCTGCAAATCGGAAACGGTGTAATTGATGATCGTCACATAGTAAGGCGGCACGTAACCCTTGATGTAGGGAAGCGTGATGTCCGCCGTTCCATCCCACATGCCGACGTTGAACGCGGGGTTCATAATCTGGCGCATCGGACCTGCGGGCTGACGCTGGAAGGTCGTCGGGTTGAACTGGAAGTTGCGCGACAGCACGAGCGAGTCCATGAACTTCTCGTAGTTGGCAATACGTTCCGCACGGCGTTTCTCGCGCACCTCGCGGCGTTCTTCCTTGGGCGACAGCACTTTTTTCTGTCCGATCACGGTAACGGCCGCCGCACAGAGCAGCAGGCCCACAACGATAATGACTGTTTTTTTCATAGCACATAAGGTTTGTTACGGCTATGAAAGCAAGTTTTGTGCCGAAAGCGGGATCATGGGCCACTTTCCGCGTCCGGACCACCGTTACCGTCACGGGCGTCGGCGTTTGCATACGCCGTCCTCCCTCGGGACGAGTTTCAGGGCCTCACGGCAGAGCGCCCCGCCGGACAGACGGAGACGCTACAACCCCAGTTTTTTGAGGAACTGACCCGTGTAGCTGCCCTCGCACTGCGCCACCTCGTGCGGCGTGCCCGCGACGATGATCTCCCCGCCGGCCGCCCCGCCCTCGGGACCTATATCTATAATATGGTCGGCGACCTTGATGACATCGAGGTTGTGTTCGATGACGATGACCGTATTGCCGCGGTCGACGAGCTTGTTCAGCACCTCCCAGCAGCAGACCCGCGCCTACCGCCACGACCTGCGCCACCATCTGCAATACATCTCCGCCTGCATCGAGAACGGCAGGGGAGAGCAGGCGCAGGAGTACATCCAGAGCATCTGCTCCGAGATAGAGGCCAGCAAGGTGACGACCTACTGCGAGAACGAGGCTGCGAACCTCATCTTCTCGTCCTTTGCAGGCCGGTCGGAGAGCTGCGGTGTGCCGCTCAACATTCAGGCTCATATCCCGCAGCTTATCTCGGTGGTCGAGACAGACCTCTGCGTGCTGCTCTCCAATGCGCTGGAAAATGCGCTCCGGGCCTGCCGCAGGATGAAAGCGGAGAATGGCCCTGCATACATTGAAGTTACTGCCCGGGAAAAGAACGGGCATCTCTTTTTGCAGTTCGTCAATCCCTGTCCGGAGGGGATACAGTTTGAAAACGGCCTGCCGGTGACCCACGCCGAAGGACACGGCATCGGTGTGCGCAGCATCTGCGCCATCGTAGAAAAGTACAAGGGGCTTTCGGACTTTTCGGTGCAGGAGGGGCGCTTCATTCTCCGCGTTTCCCTGTGAACCGGGTCGATTGAGAGCAGTTTTGGCGCGAATCGTGTCAAACTGCCCGCCGCAGGGGCAGAAAAGAGTATACTGGAACCAGACAAAATGTGCTCTCCGAATATCGCACAAGGAGGAAAAGTTTTATGAAACGTATCACTTCTCTTGCACTCAGCGCGGCACTTCTGGCCTCGCTTTCGACACCGGTGCTGGCCGCGCCGGCCATCTCTGTGGATGCGGCCCCTACGGCAGCTGTGCTGGAAGAGGAAAACTCTTTGTGGGAGCTTCCGCAGGCAGATACGCCGGACATGAGCAACACGGTCTGGTCGTTTGCCGGCGGCTACATCGACGGCGGCGAGATGACTCAGGCCGAGATGGACGAGTCTCTGGCGGCATACGGCGGTACGCTGCAGTTCACCTTTGATGCCGCAGGCGGCGCAAAGATGATCCAGGGCGGCGGCACGCTGAACGGCACTTACCAGTATCTCGACGACGGCAGCGTGGGCGTCATCTTCGACTACAACGGCGAGGAGCTGCGCTACGCCTGCATCTTTACTTGGACGGACGAGGACGAGCTGCTCATGGTCGCCATCTCGGATGTGGAGGGTGCCGACGGCATTTACTTTGTCCAGTAAATTTGTTTCATCGTGTCTTTCGGATGCGATGTAGATAAGCCTTGCCCGGGTTTCCGGCTCCGTTGGCTGCTTTCAGCGGAAAGGCAGCTTGCCCTGCGGGAGCCGGGATGCCCACCCCGGACAAGGCTGGAGGAATCAGAGACAGGCCCGGCAAATGCTGCCGGGTCTGTTTTTTTATCGAAAAAAGTGGGGGAGAGAAGGACTTTTCTGAAAAAAGGGAAGAAAATCTCAAATCACCTCTTGCATTTTTTTCGGAGAGTGCTATAATATTAAAGCAATCGTTTCCAAGGCCGCTCGAGGGGGTAGCCGATATTGAAGGTTGTGATGGGCACATACATTATAATATGGCCCCGATACGTCAGAACCAGAAATGAGGTGAAAAGAATGAAACAGGGTATCCATCCGAATTACGTTGACTGCACCATCACCTGCGCATGCGGCAACGTGATCAAGACTCGTTCCACCAAGCCCGAGATCCACGTCGAAGTTTGCTCCAAGTGCCACCCCTTCTACACTGGCAAGCAGAAGCTGGTCGACACCGGCGGACGTGTTGAGCGCTTCAACAAGCGCTTTGGCCGTAATAAGTAATTACAGGCTTTTCCAGCGCCGTCTCCTTCGGGAGGCGGCGCTTTTTTGCGTTTCGGGGCGGAATTGTTTTTGCTTTCCACACAGGTTTGCCCCAATTTGAACACAATTTCCGTCTAAAATAAACCAGCATTAAATCAACCGAGAAGGAGCGTATTGCTGTGGTCGAAGTATCGCATCTGAGCAAGAACTATGGCAGCCATCCGGCCATCCGGGATCTGACCTTTTCCGTGGCGGACGGGCAGGTGTATGGGCTGCTGGGCCCCAACGGCGCGGGCAAATCCACCATTATGAACATCCTGACCGGCTACCTGGCCCCCACCGGCGGGGAAGTGAAGGTGGCAGGCTTTTCCCTGCCGGAGCAGGCGCAGCAGGCCAAAGCCTGTGTGGGCTACCTGCCGGAGCAGCCGCCGCTGTACCCGGAAATGACCGTGCAGGAATATCTGGACTTTGCGGCCGAGCTCAAGGGGGTCAAAAAAGCCCAGCGCCGCGAGCAGGTGCAGCAGGCCGCCCGGCGCACCGGGCTGGATCAGGTGATGCCCCGGCTCATCCGCAGCCTGTCCAAGGGCTACCGCCAGCGCGTGGGCATTGCACAGGCTCTTCTGGGCAGCCCGCAGCTGATCATTCTGGATGAGCCCACGGTCGGCCTGGACCCGGCGCAGGTCATCGGCATCCGTAAACTGATCCGGGAACTGGGCAAGACCCACACGGTCATCTTGTCCAGCCACATCCTCAGCGAGGTGCAGGCGGTGTGCAGCCGGGTGCTGATCCTCTCCAAGGGAGCGTTAGTGGCCGAGGGTACTCCGGAGCAGCTGAGTGAGAAGTTGAGCCCCGGCATCCGCCTGCGTGTTACCGCGCTGGGCAGCAGCGATACGGTGCTGCCGGTCGTGGAAGCTGTGCCGGGTATTACCGGGGTGCAGCTGGTCAGCGAAGCAGACGGCGAGGTGACCTTTACTGCGGAGACTGCCGACACCACCGACCGCCGCGCCGAGGTGTCCCGCGCCCTTTCGGAGGCGGGGTGCACGGTGCTGGAGCTGACGGCGGAGAACCGCAGCCTGGAGGAAGTGTTCCTGGCTCTGACCGGGGAAACCGCCGATGTGCCGGAAGAACCGGAAACCGAACCGAAAGGAAAATGACCGATGTTCGCAATTTTCAAACGGGAAGTCCGCAGCTGCTTCCATGGAATGATCGGCTATGTGCTCACTGCCTTTCTGCTGGTGGCATCGGCCATCTATTTTGTGGCGCTGAACCTGGGCTACGGCCTGCCGGACTTTGGCTACTATACGCTGTACAACACCATTTTTATGCTGCTGTTCTATTTTCCGGTGCTGACCATGCGTTCCTTTGCAGAGGAACGCCGCACCCGCACCGACCAGCTCCTGCTCACCAGCCCGGTGCCGGTGGCGGGCATCGTGCTGGGCAAGTTCTTTGCCCTGTGCGTGGTGTTTGCACTGCCCTGCGTGGTGGACGCAGTCATGATCCTGACCCTGTGGGCACTGGGAGCTACCGCTGCCAGTACGCTGGCCAATTTTGCGGCGCTGCTGTGCTACTATCTGCTGGGCTGCGCCGCCATTGCCATCGGGGTGTTCCTGTCCAGCCTGACCGAAAACCAGATCATCGCGGCGGTGGCCGGAGCGGCGGCGCTGCTGCTGGCCTATCTGATGCCCAGCCTGCGCAGGATGTTCACCACCGGCAGTGCCGTGGCGCTGGCATTGTTCACCGCGCTGGCCGCGGTGCTCAGTGTGGTGGCGGGCCTGCGCAGCCGCAGCTTCACGCTGGGGTGTTTGACCTTTGCCGGGTGCTGTGCGGCGCTCACGGTGTTGTTCCTGCTGCGCAGCAGCTGGTTGGCCGAGGGCTTCAGCGCCGTGCTGAGCGCACTGTGCCTGTTTGCTCCCTTTGAGGAATTCGTCAACAGCAATTTTTCCATCCCCACACTGGTGTACTATCTCACCGTGACGGTGCTGTTCCTGTTCTTTACCGTGCAGGAACTGGAAAAACGCCGCTGGAACTGAGGGGAGGGCACAACAATGAAAAACAGAAAGAACCGGCCGGTCAACGGCAAGGTATTCCGCAGTGGGGTGTACTCCACCGCCATTCTGGCGGCTGCCATCCTGCTGGCGGTGCTGGTCAATCTGGTGGTGCGGGCACTTCCGTCCAAATACACGGAGTTCGATCTTTCCGAGGGCAAGATGTACACCCTGGGCGACAGCTCGGTGCAGCTGGCACAAAGCCTGCAGCAGGATGTGACCATTTATTATCTGTGTGAGACGGGCAGCGAAGATGCCATCATCACGAAGCTGTTGGACCATTACGCCGCCGAAAGCAGCCATATCCATTGGGAGCAGAAGGACCCGACCCTTTACCCCACCTTTGCAGCGCAGTACGGGGCCGAAAATGCATCCACCGGAAGCCTGATCGTGACCAGCGGGGATGACAGCGTGGTGCTGGATGCCGCCGATCTGTACGAGTATGACTACTCCGACTATTACACCACCGGCAGTGCCAATGTGACCTTTGGCGGCGAGAAGCAGATCACAGCCGCCATCTATAAACTCACCAGCGGCGACGCCCGGGTGGCCTACTATACCACGAACCATGGGGAACAGGCCCTGACCAGCTCCCTCACCGAGGCGCTGAACGCCCAGAACATCACCCTGCGGCCGCTGGACCTGCTGACCAGCGAGATTCCGGAGGATTGCAGCCTGCTGATCATCAACGCACCCACGTCGGATCTTGCGTCGGATGACGGACTGGTGGACGAGGCGTCCATGCTGCAGAACTACCTGAACGAGGGCGGCAAGATGCTGCTGACCACCAACATCTACGACGAGACCCCCAATCTGGACGCCCTGATGGCAGAGTTCGGCCTGTCGCGGGAGCCGGGCATCGTGGTGGAAGGTGACTCCGGCCATTCGCTGTACGGCTATCCGTACTCCCTGTTCCCGGATTACGGCGCCACGGAGGAGAGCGCGGCCCTGAACGGTGTGAACAAGGACACCCATGTGATGCTCTCGGTGGCACAGGGTCTTGTGCTGACCGAGACGGAGGATGTGACCGCGGAACCCCTGCTCAACACCTCGGAGCAGTCCTACAGCAAGCAGGACGTCAACAACGCCGCAACCACCGAAAAGGAGAGCGGCGACACCGACGGCCCCTTTACACTGGCCGCCTGGGCATGCAACGACAACACCGGGGCGGAAGTGATCTGGATCGGCTGCCCGAATGTGGACAACGAACAGGTGTATCAGTCCATTCCCGGCAACCGCACCTTCCTGCAGGGCTGTGCCGTTTCGCTGGCCGGGGATGACAGCGGTCTGCTCATCGACACCAAAGCGCTGGAAGCCGAGCCTATCACGGTGGCAGCTTCGCAGGCCACGACCCTGGGGTTGGTGTTGGCGTTTGTCCTGCCTGCCGCCGTGCTCGTAGCCGGTGCCGTGGTGGTGCTGCTGCGCCGCCGCCGATAAGGAGGCTGCCATGGACGCAAAACGACGCACCCTTGCGGTGCTTGCGGCGGTGATCGCAGTGCTGGGGCTGGCGCTCTGGGCCCTGAACCGCAGCACTGCCGCAGAGGAAGCCGCTTCCAGTGCGGCGGCCGATGGTACCATCCCGCTGTGCTCTTTCTCTACCGCTGACCTGAGCCGCATCACCTACACCTACAACGGGCAGACCCTCACGCTGGACGATGCGGACGGCAGCTGGACGCTGGCGGAGGACTCGGACTACCATCTGGACGAGAGCGCCTGCAATACCATGGCCACAGCGCTTTCGTCCCTCCATGCAAAGCGGCAGCTGGACGCGCAGGCCGGGGAGGACTACGGCTTTGACGCGCCGGAGTTGACTGTAACGGTCACGGCGGCCGGGCAGACCACCACCCTGACCTTTGGCAGCAGCAACACCGTCACCGGCGACCGCTATGTGCAGAAGGACGGAGACACCGCCCTGTATACCGTGGACGCCAGCCGGACGGCCTGCTTTGCCTGCGATAAGGCCGGGCTGTTCGGCAGCTTCAGCCCGGCGGGCTTTGCCGCGTCGGATGTGGAGCAGGTGGCGTATACGCTGGCCAGCGGGGAAAAAGTCTCGCTGACTGCCGGTTCCGAGCTGGCAGGGGACGGAGACGAAGCAGATTCGGCTTCCTACGAGACGGTGTGGCGCTTTGCCGGAGATGCCGACACGGACCTGGATCAGGACAAGGTGCAGAGCATGCTCTCGGCCCTGAGCAGCTATGTGTCCGGCCAGATCACTCCCGCCGACGGCGCGGACCCGGCGGCCTGCGGCTTTGATGCCCCGTTGGCCGTGGTACAGGTGACCACGGCCGACGGAACAAAGACCCTCACCTATGCCAGCGGCACCGATGGGTATTACCTGATGGTGGAAGGCGATGATTCCATCTATGCAGTGGACGGCAGCATCGTGCAGGCCGTGACCCAGACGGCCGACGCGCTGACAGCGGCCTGAACGGCGAAAAAATCCATCCTGCGCCCGGCGAAAAAACCGCTGTGGCGCAGGATTTTTTTGTGGTCTCTGTAAAGTTTCGGCAAACCTCGACAGAGTGATTGACATTTGCCCCCGGATTGTTTATGATAAACCATGACAGGGCAGAATAACTGCGCAATATTACGGTCGTCATGGATGTTGTGCAGGGCTGGGTCACCCTGATGCGGGAGAAGGATGGGGCACAGGCCCTGTCTTTTTTCGTATCTGAGTTATAAGGAGGATATTGTAAAAAAATGGACAACTCGGTGATCGTTTCACTGCGGGATATCGTGGTGGAATTTGATGGTCAGCGCATTCTGGATGGGCTGAACCTCGACATCCATGACAAAGAGTTTGTGACGCTGCTGGGCTCCTCCGGCTGCGGCAAAACCACCACCCTTCGCCTGATCGCAGGCTTTCTGGAGCCCAACTCCGGCAAGGTGCTGCTCAAGGGCCAGGACATTACCGGTGTGCCGCCCTACAAACGCCCGGTGAATACCGTTTTCCAGAAGTACGCGCTGTTCCCGCACCTGAACGTGTTCGAGAACGTGGCCTTCGGCCTGCGCCTGAAGAAGATGGACGAAGAGACCATCCGCCGCAAGGTGCGCAACATGCTGGAGGTCGTAGGCCTGAAGGGCTTTGAGCGCCGCAGCATCAGCCAGATGTCCGGCGGCCAGCAGCAGCGCGTGGCCATCGCCCGCAGCCTGGTCAACGAACCGGAGATCCTGCTGCTGGACGAGCCTTTGGGCGCACTGGACCTGAAGCTGCGCAAGGAAATGCAGCTGGAGCTCAAGCGCCTGCAGCGCGAAATGAACATTACCTTTATTTATGTCACCCACGATCAGGAAGAAGCCCTGACCATGTCCGATACCGTTGTGGTCATGAACGGCGGCAAGGTGCAGCAGATCGGCACCCCGGAGGACATCTATAACGAGCCGAAGAACGCCTTTGTGGCAGACTTCATCGGCGATTCCAACATCGTGGACGGCGTGATGCACAAGGACTTCCTGGTGTCCTTCTCCGGCGTGGACTTCCCCTGTGTGGACCGCGGCTTTGCCCGGGAGCAGAGCGTGCAGGTCGTGGTGCGCCCCGAGGACATCGAGGTGGTCTCCCCGGTGGAAGGCCAGCTGGTGGGCGTGGTCAACGACGTCATCTTCAAGGGCGTGCACTTTGAAATGCATGTGGAGTGCGAGGGCCGCGAGTGGCTGATCCATTCCACCCGCGCCTGCACCCCCGGCGAGACCATCGGTATGCGCATCGGCCCCAACGAGATCCACATCATGGCACGGAGCGAGGGGTGATGCGCCATGAAGATTTATGACAAGAAGCTGGCCTATCCGTACTTTGTATGGATGACCCTGTTCACGGTGGTGCCGCTGCTCATTGTGGTGTACTACGCCTTTACCGACGGCAACGGCGCGTTCACCATGGAAAATCTGGCTTCCATCAGCGGTTACGGTTCGGTGTTTGCCCGCAGCCTGCTGCTGGCCCTCATCGCCACGGTCATCTGCCTGGTGCTGGCGTTCCCCATCGGCTATTTTCTGTCCCGCCTGCGGGTGAACAAGCAGCACATCATGCTCATGCTGGTGATGCTGCCCATGTGGATGAACTTTCTGCTGCGCACCTACGCATGGATGGGCCTGCTCAGCGTGAACGGCCCGGTGAATGCCATTCTGGGCTTCTTCGGCCTGGGACCCTATAATATGCTGAACACCTCCGGCGCTGTGGTGCTGGGCATGGTGTACAACTATGTGCCCTATATGATCCTGCCGCTGTACACCAGCATGACCAAGATCGACCAGAGCCTTGTGGAGGCAGCCCAGGACCTGGGGGCCAACACCACCAAGACCCTGCTGCGGGTGCTCATCCCCATGAGCGTGCCCGGCATCAGCACCGGCATCACCATGGTATTTGTGCCGGCAGTGTCCACCTTTGTCATCAGCCGGATGCTGGGCGGCGGTTCCAACCTGCTGATCGGCGACCTGATCGAAATGCAGTTCCTTGGCAACAGCTACAACCTGAATGTGGGCTCCGCCATGAGCCTGGTGCTGATGATCATCGTGCTGCTGTGCATGAGCTTTACGTCCAGCTTTGACGAGGACGAGATGGAGGGTGTGTCCTGATGAAAACAAAACATCTCCGCCTGATGCAGCGTGCCTACGTCATTCTGTTCTTCTGCTTCATGTATCTGCCCATTGCCTACATGATCGTGTTCAGCTTCAACCAGAGCAAGGGCTATTCGCTGTTCACCGGCTTTACCTTAAAGTGGTACAGCAGCCTGTTCCACAATTCGTCCATCCTGCATGCACTGTGGGTGTCCATTGAGGTGGCACTGCTGTCCGCCGTCATCGCCACAGTGCTGGGCACGGCGGCCAGCCTGGGCATCGCGTCCATGAGCCGCCGCAGCCGCCTGCTGGTGACCAACATCACCTACATCCCGGTGGTCAACCCGGAGATCATCACCGGCATTTCGCTCATGCTGCTGTTCGTGGCTTACCAGCGCTTTGCCGAGGGCGTCTCCTGGCTGCCGGACACCATTATGGGTTTCCCGACGCTGCTCATCGCCCACATTGCCTTCAATGTGCCGTATGTCATCTTCAACGTGAGCCCCAAGCTCAAGCAGCTGGACATCAAGCTGTATGAGGCGGCTCTGGATCTGGGCTGCAACCCCAAGCAGGCCTTCTTCAAGGTCATCCTGCCGGAGATCAGCCCGGCCATCCTGTCGGCCTTCCTGATCTGCCTGACCTACTCCATCGACGATTTCATGATCTCCTACTTCAACTGCGGTACCGTGGAAACGCTGCCCATCGCCATCTACTCCATGACCCGCAAGAAGGTCAGCCCGGAGATCTACGCACTGTCCACCATCATGTTTGTGGTGATCCTGTGCATCATTCTGGTTTCCAACGCCATGGAAAGCCGCAGCTACCGCCGCGACCAGAAGGCGCTGAGAGGGGAGGGCGTGTGATGAAACGTTTTGCTGTTCTGCTGCTCACGCTGGCGCTGGCGGTGTGCTGCACGCTGCCGGCCTTTGCGGCAGACACCATTGAGGTGAATGAGGACGTTTCGGTGTCCGGCGATTACGACTGGACCCGCTTCAAGGGCCAGAACATCACCCTGAACGTCTACAACTGGGGCGAGTACATCTCCAACGGCTCGGACGACAGCCTGGATGTGGTGTCCGCCTTTGAGGACCTGACCGGCATCAAGGTGAACTACACCACCTTCGATTCCAACGAGTCCATGTACGCCAAGCTGAAATCCGGTGCGGCGGACTACGATGTGGTGATCCCGTCGGATTACATGGTGGCCAAGATGATCGCAGAAGGGATGCTCAAGCCCCTCAACTACGACAACATCCCCAACTTCCAGAAGATCGACGCGGAATACCGCAACCCGGATTACGACCCCCAGAACGCCTATACGGTGCCCTACATGCTGTGCACCACCGGCATCATCTACAACACCACGATGGTGGACAAGGCACCCACCAGCTGGGCGGACCTGTGGGATGAACAGTATGCCGGCAACATCCTGATGTTCAACAACAGCCGCGACGCCTACGCCATTGCGGCCTTCAAGAGCGGCCATGACATCAACCCCCAGTCCACGGAAGAAGTGGACGAGGTGGTGAAAGAGCTCAAGGCTCAGAAGCCGCTGGTGCAGGCCTACGTCATGGATGAGATCTTTGATAAAATGATCGGCGGTGAGGCAGCCATCGGCGTGTACTACTCCGGCGACGCCATCACCATGATCGACGATAACCCCGACCTTGCCTGGGTGTTCCCGGAAGAGGGCAGTGTGCTGTCGGTGGACTGCATGGCCATCCCCGCCACGAGTGAGCACCAGGAAGCCGCCGAAATGTTCATCAACTTCATGTGTGAGACGGACATCGGCAAGGCAAACGCCGAGTACATCGGCTACACCACTCCTATGGAGTCGGTGCGGGAGGTGCTGGACGAGGACCTGCGCGACAGCGAGATCGCTTATCCGCCGGAAGAACTTGCCGCGAAGGAACGGGTGTTCACCGCTCTGAGCGATGACGTGAACAGCGAGCTGGACGTGAAGTGGAGCGAGATGAAGAGCTACGACGAGGGCGGCAGCAGCCTGCTGTTCCTGTCGCTGCTGGCCGCCATGGTGGCGCTGGCCTGCTTCAACATCTGGCGCAAACTGCGCAAAAAGAGCCGCAACCAGTATTAAACAGACGGCCCCGCCCTCTCGGATCTGCTGCTGCCGCAGACGATGGAGAGAGCGGGGCCTTTTTGAAATCATTTCGGATGGGAAAGGAACATTATGGAGCCCAATTTTTACACCGAGACCGCAACGGTGCTCAATGCGGATGCGGACTTCCGCAGCCTGCTCAAGCCCAGCGCCCTGCTGCGCTATGTGGAGCAGGTATCTGCCGACCACGCCCGTGCCTTTGGCATGGATGACAAGTTTTTCCAGGACCACAACGTGGCGTTTCTGGTGGGCAAGCAGGCCCTGCAGTTTGTGCGGGTGCCCCGCCGCACCGAGGCGCTCACCCTGACCACCCGCGCCGAGCACAGCCGCCGGGGTGCCATCAAGCGCATCACTACGGTCACGGATGCCGCCGGGAAGCTGGTGGCCACGGTGGACTGCCGCTGGATCCTGGTGGACCTGACCGGCGGCCACATCATGCGGGAACCGGACTGGACCGTGGAAAATTTCTGGAATGAGACGGTGGAAGGGGAGCTGTCCCTGCACACCCACCGGTGCAAAGAGCTGACGTCGGCAGGGGAGTGCAGGGCCAGCTACTCGCTGTGCGACCTGAACGGCCACATCAACAACGCCTATTATCTGGATCTTGCCTGCGACGCTCTGCCGCCGGAGGTGCTGCAGGCGGGCCCGGTGACCTTTGCCGCCGTGAACTACCACTGGGAGATCCCCATGGGGGACACGGTGGAACTGCTGTATGCACCCTCGGAAGAGGGGTGGTATGTGCAGGGCCGCCACGACGGCCGCACCAGCTTTGAGTGCTATCTGAAGATCGGGTCATAAAAAGTTCACAAAAATAATTACAAAAAAGTGACAGAACCCTATTGCAAAATAGTATCAAAAGAGTTACAATATGGTTACAGCAAGGGCCGAGATCCCCTGGCTGTGTGTGAAATCTTTTTCTTCTTGTTTTTGGGATATCGGGCACCGGGCCTCCTCCTCCGACTGGAACTCCTTCACAGTCTGTGCTCCGTGTGCCGCACAGGCGATGTCCCGCTTCGTGTGCAAAAAAGCTCGTCCGTGACCCGGACGAGCTTTTTTGCATGCCGAAAACCGCCGGGATCGTCAAAAAGTATGACCTTGCGCGGTTTTGGTGGGCATTTTGCCTGTTTTTCTCAAAAGGACAGTTTCAAAGTTTGGCGCGGCAGGGGTTTGTATTCTGAGGCCGAGTGTGGTAAAGTATATACAATCAATTTAGATGGCTCAAACATGAATGATTTTGTTGTAGAATGCTTCATGCTGCGATAAGAGAAAAGGAGTTTGACTATGGCTTATTTCTATGAAGAACCCTCCCGCACCTTTGGCGAGTATCTGCTGGTGCCCGGCTATTCCTCTGCAGAAAATGTTCCCACTGCTGTCAGCCTCAAGACCCCGCTGGTCAAGTACCGCAAGGGTCAGGAAGAGTGCCCGTTGGAAATGAACATCCCCATGATCAGCGCCATCATGCAGTCGGTCTCCGGCGATAAGCTGGCCATTGCACTGGCTCGTCAGGGCGGCGTCTCCTTCATCTATGGCTCCCAGAGCATCGAGAACGAGGCTGCCATGGTGCGCCGCGTCAAGAGCTACAAGGCCGGCTATGTCGTGTCCGACTCCAATCTGGCCCCCACCGCTACCCTGCACGATGTGCTGGAGCTCAAGGCCCGCACCGGCCACTCCACCATCGCGGTCACCGCTGACGGCACCCCCAACGGCAAGCTGCTGGGCATCGTGGCCTCCCGCGACTACCGCGTCAACCACACCCCAGATGACGCTCCCGTTACCACCTTCATGACCCCGCTGGAAAAGCTGGTTACTGCCCCGGAGAACACCTCCCTGCATGACTGCAACAACATCATCTGGGACAACAAGATCAACACTCTGCCGCTGGTGGACGCCGAGGGCAACCTGAAGTATATGGTGTTCCGCAAGGACTACGATTCCCACAAGAAGAATGTCAACGAGCTGCTGGATGCCAACAAGAGCTATGTGGTCGGTGCCGGCATCAACACCCGCGACTATGCCCAGCGCGTTCCCGCACTGGTCGAGGCTGGCGTGGATGTGCTCTGCATCGACTCCTCCGAGGGCTACTCCGAGTGGCAGAGCCGTACCATCGCCTGGATCCGTGAGCACTACGGCGACACCGTGAAGGTGGGCGCAGGCAACGTTGTGGATGCCGAGGGCTTCCGTTTCCTGGCTAAGGCCGGTGCAGACTTCGTCAAGATCGGCATTGGCGGCGGTTCCATCTGCATTACCCGTGAGACCAAGGGCATCGGCCGTGGTCAGGCCACCGCTGTCATCGAGGTCGCAAAGGCCCGTGACGAGTACTACAAGGAGACCGGCATCTATGTGCCCATCTGCTCCGATGGCGGCATCGTCCACGATTATCATATCACTCTGGCTCTGGCCATGGGTGCTGACTTTGTCATGCTGGGCCGCTACTTCGCACGTTTTGACGAGAGCCCCACGAACAAGGTGCGCATCAATGGCCAGTATATGAAGGAGTACTGGGGCGAGGGCTCCAACCGTGCCCGCAACTGGCAGCGTTACGACCTGGGCGGTTCCACCAAGCTGAGCTTTGAGGAAGGCGTGGACAGCTATGTTCCTTACGCCGGTCCTCTGGCCGATGGTGTCCAGACCACCCTGTACAAGGTCAAGAGCACCATGTGCAACTGCGGCGCACTCTCCATCCCCGAGCTGCAGCAGAAGGCCAAGCTGACTGTGGTTTCCTCCACCTCCATCGTGGAGGGCGGCAGCCATGACGTTGTGCTGAAAAATGCGACCCCCAATATTATAAACGGCTGAGCCTGAACAGGCTTGCAGGGCCGCTCCCGGAGCTTTCGGGGGCGGCCCTTTTGACAGTACCGGAAAAAAGATTTTTCTTTCTGCACGCAGGAAATTTACAAAAGCCCTTGCACCCGGGCGGCAAAGATGCTATCATGGTACAAACGTCCTGTCAAGACAGGGTGCAGGCCCACGCACTGCCGGAACAAAGGCAGGGGGAGAAGGGGCTGTTTTTTCAGCAGTGGCAAGGTTTTTTCGCTGCTGCGAAGTACAAGGAGAGGAAACTTTTCATGGACGAGATCAAAGTTGTTCCGTACATTCCGGACGAAGATTATGATAACCCTGCCATGGTGGTGGATTTCTACGAATTCACGATGGCAAACTGCCTGTTCCTGCACGGCTTTAAGAACACCACCCTTGTGTTCGATATGTTCTTCCGTAAGAACCCGGACAACATGGGTTACTCCATCAGCGCAGGCCAACGCAAGCTGACCCGGTTCCTGCTGAATTATCACTTCAACGAGCAGGATATCCGCTGGCTGCGCACCAAGGGTATGAGCGAGGAATTCTGCGAGTATCTGCGCACCTATAAGTGGAAGGGCGATATGTACGCTCTGCCCGAGGGCACGGTTTGCTACCCCCATGTGCAGATGGTCCGCATTGAGTGCGACCTGGTGGGTGCGATCCTGATCGAGACCTACCTGCTGCAGACGATGAACTTCCACAGCCTGATCACCACCAAGGCGACCCGTGTGACCGGCCTGAACACCCATACGCCCCGCAGCGTCATGGAGTTTGGCACCCGCCGCGCACAGGGCGAGAGCGCAGGCAATGATGGCGCGTATGCCGCTGTTCTGGGCGGCTGCATCGGCACTGCCAACTGCCTGGCTGAGATGAAGTATGGCTCTGAGGTCAAGGCGGTTGGCACCGTGGCACACAGCTTCATCGAGTTCTTCCCGACGGAATTCGACGCCTTCAAGGCATTTGCCGACACCTACCCGGACTCGGTCAGCCTGCTGCTGGATACCTATAACATCATGGAGAGCGGTCTGCCCAACCTGATCAAGCTGGACGACTACCTGATCGAGAAGTACCCCAATGACCCCAACCGCCGGGTCAAGAGCGCCCGCATCGACTCCGGCGACCTGGCCCGCGGCTCCAAGCGTCTGCGCAAGGCGCTGGATGCAGCAGGGAAGTCCTACATCAAGCTGGTGGCTTCCAACGGTCTGGACGAAAAGAAGATCGCCAACATGGAGCTGTATGAGCATGCCCATTTTGATTCCTACGGCGTGGGCGAAAACCTGATCACCTCCGCTTCCGACCCCGTGTTCGGCGGCGTGTACAAGCTGGTGGCTGTCAAGCAGCCGGACGGCAGCTATACCCCCAAGATGAAGTGCTCGGATTCGGCCAGCAAGGCCATCATCCCCGGCAAGAAGATGCCCTGGCGTCTCTACGATGAAAACGGACAGGCCCAGTGTGACCTGATCGCCATGGACGGCGAGGTGATCGAGGCCGGCAAGCCCGTCACCATGGTAAACCTGGACTCTGACGCCATCGAGCGCACCATCACCTTTACCCCGACGGCGGTCAAGCCGCTGCTGGTGCCGCACATCCTGGGCGGCCAGCTGGCCATGGAGCTGCCCTCCATTGCCGAGAAGAAGGCCTACATCGCAAAACAGCTCACCGAGGAGACCTGGGAGAGCGAGCTGCGTCTGGAGTGCCCGCACAAGCATTACGTCAACATGACCCCTGCCGTGGCCGAGTGCCGCGCCAAAATGTACGCAGAGCTGCACGGCGGAAAAGTGTAACGTCTTTTCTTGACAAACCGGGCAAACTATTGTACTATAGACCATGCTGATTTGTGTTCATTCGGTCGATTTGCGTTCGGTCCGATTGACATAATTTTACCTCACACCTGTTATTCCTGGCTCCCTACAGCAATATGGGGCAGCAGGGCTTTGTAAGCCGGGTATCAGTGTGCCGCTGTGGTGAAATTGGCAGACACGAGGGACTTAAAATCCCTTTCTGGAGACAGAGTACGGGTTCGACCCCCGTCGGCGGCATGAAGAAAAGCACGTTGATTCACAAAAAATCAACGTGCTTTTTGATTTAATAACCCATTTGGTAACCCGCTTTTAAAATAAAATGGTGATTATCATGAACATTTCCGAGGAAAAACGTACACAAATCTGCGCAGCACTTGCCAAGGCGCAGCAGGACATCAAGCGCATACAGGCTGCCGGTGCTATGGATAACTCTCCGGAAGTGGAGCGTATTTGCCGTGAGCTGCAGGATGTGGTGCGGGAACTCCGTGTTCTGATCGACCCATAAATGCAAAAACAGCCCCGAGGAACCGTCAGGCTCCCCGGGGCTGTTGCGATACTATGATTTTGTTGGCACTACAGAAACATCACATATAGGTCTTCTGGCTGCGCACCTGCGCTTCGATCATCGGCTTCAGGTAGCTGTCGAGGTCGCCAAAGGTCTCCTTGATGAACGTGATGGTCTCCTGCGTCAGGGCTTTCTTCGCTGCGGTCAGTGCGCGGTTGTAGGCAATGCGCTGCGCGTCCTCGTCGAACTTGTCCTGTTCCTTCAGGGCGTCAACGTAGGTCTGGTTGACATACTGGACAGCATTGAACACCGCGTTGGCGGCATTCTGGAGACAGGTCTGCGCAAACTTGTTGTTGATGTAGCCGTTTGCAATGCTGACACCCTTGTTCAGGCCCCAGCCAAAGATAACTGTCATTGCGGGGATGCAGGCAGTAAGAGCGACTTTCAGAAATTCATTCATAAGAGCTTATCCTTTCTGCTCGGTTTCCGAGCGCTGCTTTAAAATGTCCACAGCCTTGGTGAGCGCTGCCGGGATCGGCAGTCCCATCAAGCCCGCGTTTTCAATGATGGAAATGGTCTCGTTACAGATAAAGCCGATCACAACGGCATCCCGCACAAAGGTGGAACCCATCACGGCATCCAGCCTGCAGGCCACCAGCACGATCAGCAGAGTTGCGCCCTTGCGGCACAGGCCCTTCCAGCCTGCGCGGCTTTCCAGCGTGCCGCTTTTGGTCTTGGGGCTTGCATGGAACACTCCTGCCACGAGCAGGCCGG
>ERZ780195.1337-NODE-1337-length-20748-cov-3.787368_pt1 | contig 20748 bp, 18 predicted proteins | sample MGYA00511017_ERZ780195 | MGnify/ENA primary metagenome ERZ780195 (study PRJEB29588, sample SAMEA2159974) | human gut metagenome | biome: human gut; feature: human-associated habitat; material: faeces | place: Denmark | collected 2008/2010 ...
ACATTGGATGCCGCAAATTATGATATATCGGAAGATTTCGTGTTTCATAAAGATCGAGTAGCGGATACGATTTATATTACGTTCAAGAATAGTGAGATTTTATCTTCGGAGATTCGACGTGTCGTGTTTAGAATTGCTGATAGTGAAAAATATAGTCAAGGAGATACGCCTTTCCGTACGGCAGTTATATCAATTTCAGATATTGCTTCTAGACCGGAATGGTGGAATGAAGATGAATGGGTGATTTGGGCAAATTTAGGAGAATTTACCATTAAAAAGTTTGAGTTGCTGATTGAGGCTAACGGGGGAATTCCGGAGATTACGCTTGACGACTCAGATGTGATTCGTCGGTGTGCTTTAACCCTGAAAAGATATTTGGAGAAATACGGTCCTTTTATAGATGAAAATGGAGATACTAAGATTTATGCACTATGGGATCAAACGGTCAAAGGAAGTCCGCCTAAACCATTTCTTAACGGAAATCTCTATACAAAAGAAGAAATCAATAAAGTATTGCACTCAGAAAGTGGAAGATACGATTTTCGGAGCAGAGATCGATCTGGGCATGGAACACATGTAGCTTCAATCTGTGCCGGGATAAACGGGGTTGCACCAGAGGCAGAACTGATCGTTGTGAAATTGGGAGATACGAGAGAAAAAGGTTTCCCAAGGACGACACAATTGATGACAGCATTACAATATGTGATCAATGAAGCATCACAGGCAGGACGGCCGGTTGCGGTCAATATCAGTTATGGACATAATTATGGAGATCACAGAGGAAATTCCTTGTTAGAAAGATTTATATCACAGATCGCACAGCAATGGAAATGTACGATCTGCATTGGAACAGGAAATGAGGGAAATAGTGGAAAGCATAAACAAGGAAAGCTGATCAAAGAAGAACAAAAAATCTTATTGGATATTGCACCATTTGAGCAGAATCTAAATCTCCAGATATGGAAAGATTTCGTGGATGAGTTAAGAATACAGCTGGAATCTCCATCGGGAATATCTTATGAGATCACAGATAAACAGGGAAAGTCACAATATGCATATGGAAATACGATCGTCTTTGTATACAATGGTTATCCAACACCGTACAATGTAAGGCAGGAAATATTCCTTAGTTTTATTGTGCAGGAAGGAAATCATATAGAGAGTGGACAATGGAATCTTACATTGATTCCACGAAATATCAGAAATGGGGAATATCAGATGTGGCTTCCGGTATCCTTAGGAAGTAATCAGGAAACTAGATTTTTAGAGCCAGATAAAGAGTTTACTTTAACAATCCCATCAACTGCAGAAAAAGTGATCTCAGCAGGTGCGTATGATGTCAGATATCAGTCCTATGCAGATTTTTCGGGGCGGGGTGATCAAAGATATGGTGTAAAGAAACCAGATCTTGTGGCACCTGGAGTTGGAATTTTGGCAGCAGCACCGGGAGGCGGTGAAAACGGTTTGTCCGGGACGTCAATGGCAACGCCATTTGTCACAGGAGCGGCAGCTCTTTTGATGGAATGGGGGATCATAAGAAAAAATGATCCTTATTTGTATGGAGAGCGGATCAAAGCTTATTTTCATAAAGGTGCAAGGAAAATGAATGGATTTTTGGACTATCCAAACAATGAAATTGGATATGGAAAATTATGCGTGGCAGCTAGTTTGTATAATTAGAAGAACTTACGAAAAAAAATACAAATGATATTTGTAATTTTTGTATCATATTTCCAATTTATATGATAAAATTAATAACACACTGGGAACACGAAAGGGGAAGAGACAATCATGAAAACAGAAAGATTTGATAAGAAACTGTTTAAACAGGAAGTACTCAATAATCTAAAGACTCAGTTCAGAGTTGAGCTTGATAATGCATCCCAGCAGCAGATTTATCAGGCTGTGGCTTATGCCCTGAAAGAGTGGATCATTGAGGACTGGATGGATACTCAGAAGACCTACGAAGAGAAAGACCCAAAGATTTTATATTATATGTCCATGGAATTCCTGATGGGAAGAGCACTTGGAAATAACCTCATTAACATGAGTATGTATGGAGAAGTGAAAGAAGCACTCGATGAATTAGGCGTAGATCTGAATGCCGTTGAAGACCAGGAACCAGACCCAGCACTTGGTAATGGTGGTCTTGGAAGATTAGCAGCATGTTTCCTTGATTCATTGGCAACACTTGGATATGCAGCATATGGATGCGGAATCCGCTATCAATACGGAATGTTCAAACAGAAGATCAAAGACGGATATCAGATAGAAGTACCAGATGAATGGTTAAAGAATGGAAATCCATTTGAATTAAAACGTCCGGAATATGCCAAAGAAGTACGTTTCGGTGGAAATATCCGTACAGAATATGATGAAGCAACTGGAAGAACCAACTTCATTCAGGAGAACTATCAGTCAGTTATGGCAGTCCCATTTGACTATCCGATCGTAGGATATGGAAATCATATCGTTAATACATTAAGGATCTGGGATGCAGAAGCGATCACTGACTTCCAGCTGGATTCTTTTGATAAAGGTGAATATGACAAAGCAGTAGAACAGAAGAACCTTGCAAAGAACATCGTAGAAGTATTATATCCAAACGATAATCACTACGAAGGAAAAGAGCTTCGTTTAAAACAGCAGTATTTCTTTGTATCTGCAAGTTTACAGGCAGCAGTAGCCAAATATAAGAAAAACCACGATGACATTACAAAACTTTACGAGAAGATGACGATCCAGATGAACGATACTCATCCAACAGTATCTGTTGCAGAACTTATGAGAATCTTAATGGATGAAGAAGGTCTTGGATGGGATGAAGCATGGGAAGTTACAACAAAGACTTGTGCATACACAAATCATACGATCATGGCAGAAGCGTTAGAGAAATGGCCAATCGACTTATTCTCAAAATTACTTCCTAGAGTATACCAGATCGTAGAAGAAATCGACCGTCGTTTCGTAAACAAGATCCGTGAGATGTATCCAGGAAACGAAGAGAAAGTCAAGAAGATGGCGATCCTTTGGGATGGACAGGTACGTATGGCACATATGGCGATCGCAGCAGGATATTCTGTCAATGGTGTTGCAAAACTTCATACAGAAATCTTAAAGAATCAGGAATTAAAAGATTTCTATCAGATGATGCCAGAGAAATTCAACAACAAGACAAATGGAATCACACAGAGACGTTTCTTAATGCATGGAAACCCATTACTTGCAGACTGGGTAACAAAGAAACTTGGAACAGACACATGGGCAACAGACCTTTCTTTAATGTCAGGACTGAAGAAATATGTGGATGATCCAAAAGCTCAGAAAGAATTTATGGATATCAAACTGCAGAATAAAAAACGTCTTGCAAAATATATCTTAGAACACAATGGCGTAGAAGTTGATCCAACATCCATCTTTGATGTACAGGTAAAACGACTTCATGAATACAAACGTCAGCTGATGAATATTTTACATGTGATGTATCTGTATAATCAGTTAAAGAAGAATCCAAATATGAAGTTCTATCCAAGAACATTCATTTTTGGTGCTAAGGCAGCAGCTGGATACCTTCGTGCAAAACAGACGATCAAACTGATCAACTCTGTAGCTGATAAAGTAAATAATGATGCATCCATCAAAGGTAAGTTAAAGGTTGTATTTATTGAAGATTATCGTGTATCTAATGCAGAATGGATCTTTGCGGCAGCAGATGTCAGCGAACAGATTTCAACAGCATCCAAAGAAGCATCAGGAACAGGTAACATGAAGTTCATGTTAAATGGTGCACCAACACTTGGAACAATGGATGGAGCGAATGTAGAGATCGTTGATGAAGTTGGAGCTGAGAATGCATTTATCTTCGGTATGAGCTCAGAAGAAGTTATCAATTATGAGAATAACGGTGGATATCATCCATATGAGATTTACCAGAAAGATAAAGACATCCATGAAGTCTTAGATCAGTTAGTAGATGGAACATATGCAAATGGTGATCCAGAACTTTACAAAGATCTGTACCAGAGTCTGTTATTTGGTGATACAGGAAGCCAGGCAGATATGTACTTCATCTTAAAAGACTTCCGTTCATATGCAGAAGCTCAGAAGAAAGTAGAAGAAGCATATAGAGATACAAAAGGATGGGCTAAGATGGCGATGACCAACACAGCAGGATGTGGCAAGTTCTCATCTGACCGTACAATTCAGGAATATGTTGATGATATCTGGCACTTAGATAAGATCAGATAGTCTTATATAGAGTCTTGAAATATAGTATTGAATATGATAAGTTAAGAGGAAGAGTTCCCAAAGGAGGAACTCTTCCTCTGTTCATGTAAAAATAGATGATAAAATATTTCAAAAAAATTGCAAAAATATTAAGAACGTGTTAAAATTCGAATATAAAAAAGAAATATCAAGAATAAAGATGAAAAACAAAGAAAGGGAGTAACAAATGAGGAACATTATAAGGAAACTTGCAGTGTGCTTTCTGGCATGGATATTGGTCTGCACAACAGTTGTAACTGGGCATGGAATGCATACGGCAAAAGCAGCACAGACATTTAAGATTCATTTTATTGATGTCGGATGTGCAGATGCTGCGTTATTACAGTATGGAGAAGGAACAGAAGCAAAGTATGCATTGATCGATACAGGAGCAAACCAGTATCATAATACAAAGGATACGACGATTGATACCACAAAGACACCAGTCTATGAATATTTAAATAAGATGGGAGTAAAACATCTGGAATTTATACTTCTGACACATCCTCATCAGGATCATATTGGAGGTATGGAGAAGATTCTTTCTGATACAACGATTAAGATCGATAAGATTTATGGGAATGATCTGAATATTCAGTACTTGAAAAGCAGCGAGGATAAGAGTAAGCAGTCTTCAGATGAAACAAATTGGACAGAATTTGATACCAAAATATACAAGAATTTTAAAGCAGCTTTAGAAGCAAGAAATAAACTTGCTGAAGAAGCAGAAGACAAAACAGAGAAAGAAAATCTAAAAGTAGATTATGTAGTGCCAACTGCAGGAGAAACAATTAGTCTTGGAGAAGCAAAAATGACATTCTATGGTCCATTAGAGAATGATTATCAATATGGTAGAAAGGTTGATTTGAATACAAGACAGGAAAATAAATATTCTATCGTTACAAAGATCGTTTACGGAAGCAACTCTTTCTTAATGACCGGAGATGCCCAGAAAGAAACGATCGAGAAGATCATCGCGAAGGGATATGATCTGACAGCACAGGTGCTCAAGGAGCCACATCATGGATTTCAGGATGTCACAGAAGAAGAGTTAGCCAATGGATACCAGTATTCTGATCATAAAACAGTGATCGATGCATCACAGGCTAGTATTGCGATCATCAGTAATGGATACATGAATACAGGTGGTGTTCCATATACAAAAGTCTTAAGAGACTTATCAAAATTAGACGTTTATGAGACAGGAGATCGTGGAACGATCATTGTAACATCCGATGGCTCACAGTTATCTATCCAGACAGAGAAAGGAGATAACCAGCCAAGTGTCAAAGGAAAGGAAAGTGATGATGAAACATCATCGCCAGTGATGAAATCCATGAATATCACAGCAAATACAACAAAGCCTTTGACAGCAACAAGTGTGGATGCTGCGAATACCTATGATCGATACGAAAAGAAGAATATCACAGTAAGATTTTCAGGAACAGCCCAAGGATTTACAAAGCTGACAAGCATTGAATATAAGTTTGTGCCAAAAGGTGTGAATAATAAAACCATAGCATATAAGACAGGAAGTTCCTATACAGTCAAAAATGGAAATTGTGGAAGGTTTTATGTAAGATATAATACACCATTAGGATCAACAGAGATCAAACTTCCTGGATTTACAGTTGATACGAAAGCACCAACCAGTGTGAAGATCAAAGCGAATAAGTCAGGGATCAAAACACTGTCAACATCTGCAAAGAATACTTACAGTAAACGAATCAAGAAGTCTGCCAAATTTACATTTAGTGCAAATTATGGAACCAGTGGAAAATCCATGACACAGTATAAGTTTGTACCAAGAGGAAAAAAAGCTTCCAAGTACAAATGGAAAACAGCAAATAGTGTAACTTATAAGACAAGAAATAAAAAAGTTCGTTTATATGTAAGATATATTGATAAATCTGGAAATATTACAACAAAGAAGACAAATGGATTTTACATAACTAAGAAATAACAAAGAAAATGCTAGGATGGAAGTATGAAATATTTTACAAAGAAGATCATAGCGGTACTGCTGACAGTGATGCTTACAGGCATCACTGTTTTGCACGTATCGGGAGGTCAAACGATCAAAGTTAATGCAGCACAGACATTTAAGGTTCATTTTATCGATGTGGGGGCCGCTGATGGAGCTTTGCTTCAATATGGAGAAGGAGAAAACGCGAAGTATGCCCTGATTGATTCTGGGGCTTATTCTTATGAGACAACAGATTACGATACGATCGATGTATCAGACCGTGTGCACCAGTATTTGCTGGATCATGGAGTAAAACATCTGGAATTTGTTGTTCTTACTCATCCACATGGAGATCATATCGGTGGAATGAAAAAGATACTAGAAGATAAGAATATTACGATCGATACGATTTATGGAAATCCATTGGAGTTTGAATATCTGGAAAGCAGCGAAGATAAAGAAAAGCAAACAGAAGAAACAGCCCGATGGACAGCATTTGATACACAGACTTATCAGACATTCAAGAAGAAACTAGAGAAGAGGAATTCATACAAAGATGCATCATTGCATATCCAGTATGTTGTGCCACAGGCCGGAACATCCGTAAAATTAGGCGAAGCGGTAATGACCTTTTATGGTCCGTTAGATAATACCTACAGGTATGGAAGAGCACAGGATGCACCCAATTTAAATACAAGACAGGTAAATAAATATTCGATAGTGACGAGGATCGTTTATGGCAGTAATTCATTTTTAATGACAGGCGATGCACAGCAGGAAACGATCAAAAAGATTGTAGCTAGAGGTTATGATTTAAGTGCACAGGTATTAAAGCAGCCACATCATGGATATCAGGATGTTCGTTTGCAGGATAAACCGAAAGGTCGTTATGTATACGATTCGGATCATAAGTATCTGATCGATCGAACAGGTGCAAGTATTGCGATCATCAGTAATGGATATAAAAATGTAAATCAGACACCAGAGAGCAATGTACTTCGTGATCTGTCAGGAATGGATGTTTATCAGACATCAGATAAAGGAACGATCGTAGTATCGTCCGATGGTAAGAATCTAAGTGTGTCAGCACAAAAAGGCGGTAATGTACCAAGTCATGCGGGATATGTTGTGAAACAGAAGCGTACCCCTTTGATGCAGAAAGTTACAGTGCAGGCAAATACAAAGAAGAAAATGACACCACTTCGTTCCGATGCCTCTGCAGCATATCAGCATTATGAGAGAAAAAACATCAAGATCAGGATTTCAGCACAGGCAAAAAGCTTCACAAATCTAAAACAGATTCAGTACAAATTTGTGAAAAAAGGAACTTCCAAAGGAAGTGTACCATACAAAACCGGTACGACATTAACGCTCAGAGACGGCATGATAGGCAGGGTCTATGTGAGGTTTGTCACAGATGCAGGGATAGATGAGATGCAGCTTTCAGGAATCGCAGTAGATAAAAAAGCACCAACAAAGACGAAGATCAAGGTTAACAGATCAGGGATCAAGACATTGAAAACGTCAACAAAAACGTCTTACAATAAGAAAATCAAAAAGTCAGCCAAATTTGTATTTTCAGCATCCTATGGAATCAGCGGGAAATCAAAGACACAATATAAGATCGTGCCAAAAGGCAAAAAAGCATCCAAATATCGATGGAAAACAGCGAATAAGATAACCTATAAAAAGAAGAACAAAAAAGTGAGTATCTATGCAAGATTTATCGATAAATGTGGAAATATCACACAGCGAAAGAGTTCTGGATTCTATATTACAAAATAAGGGAAGAAAGATATAGGAAGGCTTAGCTTGTATGCGAAAAGAGAATTTGTTATACTAAGAGGCAGAAGAATTAAAAATGCAAAGCAGGAGAAAGATTATGAACAGTAAAGGAAAAGGAATCATTACAGCAGTTATAGTTGTCCTGATCGCGCTGGCTGCTTTTTGCGGATTTGGATATATCAGCCAAAGAATGACAGCAAGCGAAGGAATTACATATCTTGATAAGAAAGAATATCAGAAAGCATACGAACAATTTGACCATGCAGCAGGGAAATTCACTCTCATTTTCACAAAGCAAAAGAAAGATGTTTTATTCTACGAAGGAGAGGCTCTTTATCAGATGGGAGAGTATGGGAAAGCCATAGAGATCTATGATGAGCTGATCGATCATGGAGAAAGCCGGGCATATTCTTTGAAAGCATATTGCCTTGCCCAGCAGAAGAAGCTAAACAAAGCAATAGATGTATGTGATCAGGGAATAAAAGAGCATCCAGACGATGGAGAAATCTATTGTACAAAATATGCGGTGTTAGCAAAGCAGGAGAAGTATACACAAGGGCTAAAAGTGATCGAGAGAGCATTAAAACAGAAGGAGCTTGAGAATAAGAAGGAAGTTTTATTCGCTAGGATCAGTGCGTATGAATCCATGTTTGATTTTGATACAGCATATCGTTATGCAAAAGCTTATGTAAAAGCCTATCCAAAGGATGCAAATGGCAAGAAAGAGCTGACATTTTTGGAGACACGATAATTTCGTGACAATTTCATGATAAGAGTTAGGAAGGACGAAAGTCCTTCTTTTTTTTGTGCAGAAACAGAAAAGATCAATTGAAAATTGTGCAAAATATACAAAAATAGAAAGCAAAAATCATGACTTTATACAAAAAATAAAATTTTACGAAAAATAAGTTGACGAAATTTAGGTTTATGACTATAATCAAGATACAAAATAAAATTTCACATGAGACAAAAGTAAAAAAATAAATTTCGTGCTAAAGGAGGGAGAGCAATGAAGTTAATTGTATCAGCCCATGGAATGTTGGCAAAAGAGGTTGTGAATTCTGCGGGAATGGTGTTCGGAGCAATTGATGATCTTGACATCGTAACATTTGTTCCAGGTGAGAATGCAGAGACATTAAAAGCCAGATACAAAGAATTGATCGATGGCTATAAGGAAGACGAAGAAATTTTATTCCTTGTAGATTTATTTGGAGGAAGTCCTTATAATGCAGCATTTGAGACCGTGATCGGACAAGATCGAATGGATGTTATTACAGGATTGAGCTTACCAATGCTGATCGATGTTGTAGGAATCAGAACAATGGAAGAAGATATCAAGGCTGGCGAAGTATATGACAAACTTTCAGGAGATTATGTGAAATCATGCAAGAAATTGCTTGGTAATACAAACGAAGATGAAATGGAGGATGATGAACTATGAAAATCAATTTAGTAAGAATCGATGACAGACTGATCCATGGACAGGTCGCAACCGTTTGGTCCAAAGAAGCAAACGCACAGCGAATCATCATTTGCAGTGATGAAGTAGCAAAAGACCAGATCCGTAAAACATTACTTTTACAGGTGGGACCTCCAGGAGTAAAAGTAAGCGTTGTAGACGTAGCAAAAGCAGTTCGTGTTTACAACAATCCAAAATATGAAAAGGACACAGTATTCTTCTTATATACATGTCCACAGGATGTTCTGCGAATGGCAGAAGCAGGGGTTCCGATCAAGAGTGTTAACATCGGAGGAATGGCATTCAAGACAGGAAAGACTCAGATCACAAAGGCAGTATCTGTTGATGAAAGCGATATCGCAGCATTTAAGAAACTGCATGAGATGGGAATTGAATTAGAGATCCGTCCGGTAGCCACAGACAAAAAAGTAGATCTTATGAGCAAGATCGAAGGCATCGAAGGATAAGAGAGATACAAAGGAGGATTTAAAAATGGGAATATCTACAGTTCAAATCGTTTTATTAGTTGTTTTTGGATGTATCGCTGGAATGGGAAGCGTGCTTGATTCCTTCCAGACACATCGTCCACTGATCGCATGTACAGTTGTTGGATTGATCTTAGGAGATGTAAAAACAGGTATCTTACTTGGAGGTACACTGGAAATGATCGCTCTTGGATGGATGAACATCGGAGCAGCACAGTCTCCTGACTCAGCATTAGCAAGTATCATTTCTACGATTCTTGTAGTTGTAGGACATCAGTCTGTAGCAAATGGTATCGCGATCGCACTTCCAGTTGCAGTTGCAGGTCAGGTGTTAACAGTATTTGCTCGTACAGTAACAATCTTCTTCCAGCACGCAGCTGACAAATATGCAGAAGATGCAAACTTCAAGATGCTTGATATCTGTCATGTAGCTGCATTGGTCGTACAGGCACTTCGTGTAGCGATCCCTACATTCTTAGTAGCAGCAGTTGTAAGCCCAGAAGGTGTACAGACATTATTAAACAGCATTCCGAAAGTAGTAACTGGTGGATTAACAGTTGCAGGTGGAATGATCGTAGTCGTAGGTTACGCAATGGTATTAAACATGATGGGTGCAAAATACTTAATGCCATTTTTCTTCCTTGGATTCGTAATTGCAGCGTTTACAGAATTTAACTTAGTTGCATTCGGAATCATGGGTGCGGTATTCGCAATCGTATATGTACAGTTAAATCCTAAATTCCAGACACCAGTGGCAGCACCAGTAACAGCAGGTGCAGGTGGCAGCGATGATCTGGATGATGATCTAGACGACGAACTTGACTAAGAAAGAGGAGGAATTTAAAGATGAGTGAAAAGAAATTAACAAAAGGCGATAGATTTAATATGTTCATGAGAACAAACCTTCAGCAGGCATCATTTAACTACGAAAGAATGCATGCATTAGGTATGTGCTTCGACATGGTACCAGCTATTAAAAGATTATATGATACAAAAGAAGAACAAGTAGCAGCATTAAAGAGACATCTGACATTCTTCAACGTAACACCAGCAGCTGTAGGACCAGTCTTAGGTGTAACAGTAGCGATGGAAGAAGCAAAAGCAAATGGAGCAGATATCGATGAAGGAACGATCGGAAGTATCAAGATTGGGTTAATGGGACCTTTCTGTGGAGTTGGTGATCCAATCTTCTGGGGAACATTAAGACCAATCACAGCAGCGATTGGTGCATCCTTAGCATTAACAGGAAGTGCATTAGGACCAGTATTATTCTTCTTAGCATTCAACATCGTACGTATGGCAGCACTTTACTTTGGACTTGAATTCGGATACAAAAAAGGATTAGACTTTGTAAAACATTTAGCAGGAAATATGTTACAGAAAGTCACAGAAGGAGCTTCTATCCTTGGACTGTTCGTCATGGGTGCACTGGTATCTAAATGGACGACGATTAACGTACCACTTGTAGTATCTAGAGTAACAACAAACGGAAAAACAACAGTAACAACAGTACAGAATATCTTAGATCAGTTATTACCAGGATTATTAGCATTAGTTTTAACCTTGGTCGTATCTAAATTATTAAAGAAAAACATCAGTCCGATCGCAATTATCTTTATCTTATTTGCAGTAGGAATTGTTGGATATGGATTAGGAATTTTGGCATAATCTGTTAGGGGGAAAGTTATGAAAACAAAGGCAGTAAGACTTTACGGAGAAATGGATTTAAGACTGGATGAATTTGAACTGCCAGAGATGCAAGACGATGAAATTATGGCAGAGGTTGTAACAGACAGCTTATGTATGTCCAGTTACAAAGCAATCACCCAGGCACAAAAACACAAAAAAGTACCAGATGATATCAGTGAAAATCCGATCATTTTAGGACACGAATTTTGTGGAACGATCAAAAAGGTCGGAAAAAAATGGAAAGATCAGTATCAGGAAGGTGACAAATTTGTCATTCAGCCTAACATTGGAGATATCAGAGGCTATGCTCCAGGATATTCTTTCCATCATATGGGAGGAGATGCCACAACGATCATCTTTTCTGATCAGGTTATGGAAAATGGTTCACTATTAAAATACAACGGAGATTCCTTCTTTGAAGGATCTCTCGTTGAACCACTGTCATGTGTCGTAGGTGCATTTAATGCACAGTATCATATGAAGAAAATGTATTCATATGAACATGTGATGGGAATTAAAGAAGGTGGAGCAATCGCACTTCTCGGTGCAACAGGGCCAATGGGATTTTTAGCGATCGACTTTGCAATACATGGACCAAAGAAACCAAAGACGCTGGTTGTCACAGGAAGAACACAGAAGAAGATTGATATGGCAGCAAGGTTATACACAGTAGAAGAAGCAAAGAAGAATGGTGTAGATCTTGTATACGTCAATACAAGAGATATAGCAGATGTCAATAAAGAGCTACGTAAATATTCAGAAAAAGGATTTGATGATGTCTTTATCTTTGCACCAAATGAAGAAATGGTAACATACGGAGTTAAAATGTTAGCATTCGATGGATGTTTGAATTTCTTCTCAGGGCCTGCCGATCAAGAATTTTCATCCAGAGTAAATTTCTATAATATTCATTATAATTCTACACATTTTGTGGGAACAAGTGGTGGAAATACGGAAGATATGAAACAATCCATTGAACTGATCGAGAACAAGACAGTCAATGTTGCAAAGATCGCAACACATATATTAGGGCTTGACCATGCGGTTGAAACAACAAAGGTGTTACCAGAACTTGAAGGAAGTAAAAAAATTGTCTATACGCACAAAAAATTTCCATTGACAGAGGTTGACAAATTCGATGAAAACAGCGATGATAAGTATATCAGAGAATTAAAATTAATCGTAGAACGCAATGGTAATTTATGGAGCGGTGAGGCAGAAAGGTATTTCATACAGAATGCTCCTGAGATTTAGAAGGGAGTAGTATGAGTAGTGATATCTTAGTTAGAGACCAGATTTTTTCAACATATGATAGTTTATATGATGCAGAGAAGAAAGTAGCCGATTATCTGATCAGTCATCCATCCGAAGCAATCGAGATGTCTGTATCAGAACTTGCATCTCACTGTGATGCGAGCCAGGCAACGATCATCCGTTTTTGTAAGAAGATCGGGTGTAAGGGATTTCATCAGTTGAAGATCAAGCTGGCCGGAGAACAACGACAGCAGGAAGAACAGGTGATATCGAACGAGATCGATATCGATCAGATGGACAAATCACTCAATAATATCATGATCAGTAAAGTGGAAGAGATCAAAGCGACGTTTCACAATTTTAATCCAGAAGAATTAAGAGAGATCGTGGATTTGATTATACATGCCAATCTGATTGAATTCGCTGCGATGGGAGATACGATCCCGATTGCACTGGATGGATCTTACAAGTTCAATCAGTTAGGATTGAAAGCAGTTAGTTCAACAATTTGGGAGAGTCAGGAAGCATTTTCCAGAACTTTGAGAAAAGGTGATGTATTTTTTGCGATTTCTGCCTCTGGGGCATCCAAAAGACTTGTGAAGATGGTAGAGATCGTGAAAGATAATGGTGTAACAACAATTGCGATCACCAATCAATCCAAATCGCCACTTGCAGAGTTATGTGATCATGTTTTGCTGACAGCAACAAGAGAACACATTTTCCATGATCAGGTTAGTTTCACAAGAATGGCAGCGATGTCAGTAATCGACACACTGTTCTTATTACTGTTCTCCACAAAATGGGATTCATTTGAGAATGTGGCACAACACGAGCAGTCTGTTGCAGAAGAAAAATTATAAAAGGAGATCATAACGATGAATAACGATTGGTTAGAATTAGAAGGGAAGACAGTCATCGTCACAGGCGCAGCATCCGGAATCGGGAAGGAAGTTGCGCAGGAGTTTTTGAATATTGGGGCGAATGTAGTTATTTCTGATATGGCAGAGAATGCACCAGAGATGGATGCAAAAGAAGGCCAGTTATTATATGTAAGAACAGATGTAACAAAAGTTTCTGATGTTGAAGCTATGGTAGCAAAAACAATAGAAACATTCGGAACAATTGATGTACTAGTGAATAATGCAGGAATCAATATTCCACGTCTGTTAGTTGATCCAAAGGATCCAAAAGGACAATATGAATTAGATGAGGCAGTATGGGATAAAGTATGCAATGTAAATCTAAAAGGTGTTTTCTTCTGTGCGCAGGCAGTTGGAAGGATCTTGGTTGAAAAAGGTGAAGGTGTCATTATCAACATGTCTTCTGAAAGTGGTCTGGAAGGATCCGAAGGACAGAGTGTTTACGCAGCTACAAAGAATGCAGTAAACTCTTTAACAAGATCATGGGCAAAAGAATTAGGAAAACAGGGAGTTCGCGTTGTCGGAGTAGCACCTGGAATCATGGAAGCTACAGGACTTCGTACGATCGGTTATGAAACAGCTCTGGCTTATACAAGAGGGATCACAGTAGAACAGTTAAGAGCAGGATATTCCAAAACATCCACAATTCCACTAGGACGTTCTGGAAAGCTTTCTGAAGTTGCAGATCTGTGTGTATATCTTGCAAGCAAGAGATCTTCTTACGTACATGGTGTGACGGTTAACGTTGCGGGTGGTAAGACAAGAGGATAGAATAATTTCTGATAGAAGATATAGAAGATAAAGATATCAGCTGGTTTTAGGATCAGCTGATATCTTTTTTTAACATAATATAGCAGGAAATTCCGATGGAACTCTCTATGATATAAGAAAGTATGGCAAAGCCGGTTTCTTTCTGGTTGCTACAAAAAAAGAATCGTTGTATAATGATTCTTAGCATCACAAATTAAAAAGAAAGGAAATATGATGTTTTCGTTTCCATAAAAACATCATACAAGAATAAAATGTTAATTCTGGCTGTAGGAATCGGAATTGTATTTTGTATAATAGTATTTATTTGTTATTCTTATAAACAAAATCAACGGTCAAAATACACATCCGAAGTATACAAAGTATTTAAAGGACAATATGAGAGAGAATCAGTGATCTCTATGGGTTATGCACAGACGAATGCATTTACGGAACCCGTAACATTAATGTTGGCAGTCAGCAAGGATGATCATAGAGTTGTAGATGTATGGGAAGTTACGCAAGAGGAGATGGAGAATAGCTGTCGGTCATGTGAAGAATATATAGGAATGGACCTGATCAAATATTATAAAGAGAATCAGGAAAGAATTGAAAAAAGTCAAATGATGAATCAGACGATGGGCAGGGATTCAGCGAAGAAGCAAGCATTTGACATGGCAGTCCAACAGATATTAGGGAAATTAGGAAAATAGATACAGGAACATATATTATGGAAGAAATCAAAAAAGAAATCATAGAGAAAGTGATCTTGGTCGCGGTTGCTGATCAAGACACAACAGAAGCAGAAGAATCTCTGGATGAGTTAGAAGAACTGGTCAAAACAGCAGGAGCCGAGGTTGCAGCAAGGGTGATCCAGGTAAGAGAAACACCACATCCAGGAACTTATATCGGAAAAGGTAAGATCGATGAAGTCAATGCTTTGTTATACGGAACTGATGCGACAGGGATCGTCTGTGATGACGAATTATCACCAGCACAGATCAGCAATTTAGAAGAAGCATTAGATACTAAAGTGATGGATCGAACACTGATCATTCTTGATATTTTTGCGAAGCGAGCATTTACAAGAGAAGGTAAGATTCAGGTCGAACTTGCCCAGTTAAAATATAGAGCATCCAAGCTTACCGGACAAGGAAGAGCCTTATCAAGATTAGGTGGAGGAATCGGAACCAGAGGTCCTGGAGAGAAGAAACTGGAGATGGACCGAAGACTGATCCGTACAAGAATCTCCAGATTAAAAGCAGAGTTAAGAGATGTTGTAAAGCACAGAGAAGTCCAGAGAAAACAACGCCAGAAGAATCACCTGCCAGTGGTTTGTATCGTTGGATATACCAATGCAGGAAAGTCAACACTATTAAACCATTTTACCAATGCAGGAGTTTATGAAGAAGATCAGTTATTTGCAACCCTTGATCCAACGACAAAGAGTTTAGATCTAAGCGGTGGGCAGACAATTCTTATGACGGATACGGTCGGTTTTATCCGCAAACTTCCACATCATCTGGTCGAAGCATTTAAAAGTACATTAGAAGAAGCCAAATACAGTGATCTGATCCTGCATGTAGTTGATGCATCCAATCCGCAGAAAGAGAAACAGATGGAAGCAGTCTATGATACATTAAAGCAGTTAGGAGCTAACGAATCACTGATCATTACAGCATTCAATAAGATTGATCTGTTAAATGGTGATGAGATCTTAAAAGATCCAAATGCAGAAGCGGTGGTAAGGATTTCTGGGAAAAATGGTGAAGGAACCGATCAGTTGTTAGAGCAGATTGAGAAAATACTGCAAAAACAGAAATTATATTTAGAAAAGCTGTATGGATATCAGGAAGCAGGTAAGATCCAGCTGATCCGAAGTCACGGACAGCTTTTGAAAGAAGAATACAGAGATGATGGAATTTACGTAGAAGCATACATTCCAAAAGAGATTCTTGGAAGTATCTAGGAGGCGAGAAAGTGATCATACAGAAAGTAATTAACAATAACGTGGTCAGTACATTTGACTCAAACGGAAAAGAAGTTATTTTGATGGGAAAAGGAATTGGATTTCGCAAGAAAACCGGGGATGAATTAGATAAGACGAAGATTGAGAAGATTTTTACCTTGGACCTTAGCGGCAAATCATCTTTTGTACAAGAAGTCATGGCGATCATTCAGGAGTTTTATGAAATCGTGCTAGATACGGAACATCCAGCATATCAGAGATTTGCAACACATTTACAATATCTTGAGACGGAAATCTTATCAAAGAAACGCCCGATAGAAGAAGACGAAGAAGATGATGTTGAATTTTATGAACGTAATCAGAAGAAGTATCCAGAAGCCTATGTGTGCAGTCAGAAGATCGTGGAACATATCGAGCAGCATTACAACTGCAAACTTTCAGCAGATGAGAAGATGTATCTGATCATTTATGTCAAAAGACTGATCTTAGAAATGGGGCATCAGTCATAAAACCAGGTTGACTTATAAGGCAAAATTTGATATTATAATATTATCGAATTTTGGATTGTGACTGGTGAGGCAGGCAAGACCTATTTAATAAGTGTGAACATTTGTTAAAGTAGGTCTTTTTTTATGCTTTTTTAAGGAATTGCACTTAGATGAGTACAAAGATAAGCCAGTTAAAGATCCAGATAAATTAAAATTATTTTATATGTGAGAAGGAGAAACAATTATGGTATCAAAGAAATTTGTCATTGAAAACGAACAGGGATTACACATGAGACCAGCAGGAGTTTTAGCGAAAGCTGTAACTAAATTCGAATCTGACGTAACTATCGTATTCGAAGATAAAAAGATCAACGCTAAAAGCTTATTAAACATCATCGGAGCTTGCATCAAATGTGGTTCTGAAATCGAATTAGTATGTGAAGGTCCAGACGAAGAAGCAGCTCTTGCACATGCAACAGAACTGATTGAATCTGGATTAGGTGAATAATCACTGCTCATAACGGGTGTAACATATAATTTGATAAAGGACGGGTGGCAACATGTATAAAGGTATAGGAGCATCTGCTGGTATCGGTATCGGTAAGATCGTTAAGATTAAGGAAGAAGAACTTAATTACACAAAACAGTCTATCGAAGATACAGAAGCAGAGAAAAAACGTTTAAGCGATGCAATTGAAGTTTTCATTGAGAAGACTCAGAAGATGGTTGAATCCATGAAAGTAACTGCTGGTGAGCAGGAAGCAGAGATCTTAGAAGGTCATATCATGATGATCCAGGATCCAGCAATTTCAGAACAGATCGAAGCTAAGATCGATGGAGAGAAGATCAATGCAGAAGCTGCTGTAGAAGAAGCTTGCGATTTCTTCGCACAGATTTTCGCTATGGCAGACGATGAACTGACACAGCAGAGAGCATCTGACTTAGGCGACATCAAAACTCGTTTAATTAAGATCTTACTTGGAATTGAAGAAGTAGATATCAGTGCAGTTCCAGAAGGAACAATCTTAGTAGCAGAAGATTTAACACCATCTATGACAGCAGGAATCAATCCTGCAAATGTTCAGGGTGTATTAACAGAGATCGGTGGTAAGACATCTCACTCTGCGATCATCTGCAGATCTATGGAAATTCCAGCAGTTCTTAGTATTGAAAACATCGTTTCTATCGTTAATGATGGAGATGAAGTTGTTCTTGACGGATCAACAGGAGAAGCATTCATCAATCCTGAAGCATCTGTTGTAGAAGAATATAAAGCTAAGAAAGCAAAATTCTTAGAAGAGAAAGCTGCCCTTCAGAAGTTTGTTGGACAGAAATCCCAGACAGCAGACGGACACGTTGTGGAACTGGTTGCTAACATCGGTGGACCAGACGAAGCAGAAGGTGTCTTAGAGCGTGATGGAGAAGGTGTTGGATTATTCAGATCTGAGTTCTTATTCATGGAAAGCGATGCGATTCCATCAGAAGAAGCTCAGTTTGAAGCATACAAGAAAGTAGCTGAAACTCTTGACGGTAAACCAGTGATCATCCGTACACTGGATATCGGTGGGGATAAAGCACTTCCATATCTTGGACTTCCAACAGAAGAGAATCCATTCTTAGGATTCAGAGCAGTACGTTTCTGCTTACAGAGAAAAGAAGATATTTACAAACCACAGCTTCGTGCATTATTACGTGCAAGTGCCTTCGGTAAAGTTCGTATCATGGTACCATTAGTAACATGTGTAGACGAGCTTCGTGCAGTCAAAGCGATCATCGAAGAACTGAAACAGGAATTAGATGCAGAAGGTATCGCATACGACAAAGACATCCAGGTTGGTGTTATGATGGAAACTGCAGCAGCAAGCTTAATTGCTGACATTCTTGCAAAAGAAGCAGACTTCTTCAGTATCGGTACAAACGATTTAACTGGATACACAATGGCAGCCGACAGAGGTAACCCAGATGTTGCATATCTGTACTCTGCATACAATCCAGCTGTACTTCGTTCTATCAGAAATATCATCTCAGCTGCAAACAAAGAAGACATCATGGCAGGTATGTGTGGAGAAGCAGCAAGCGATCCATTATTAGTACCAGTATTATTAGGATTCGGATTAAACGAATTCTCAGTAAGTGCTACAGCAATCCTTGCTACAAGAAAAGTAATGTCTCTGTGGACAATGGATGAATGTAAAGCATTAGTTGATGAAGTAATGCAGTTAGAAACAGAAGCAGAAGTAAAAGCTTTATTAGAAGAAAGAGCAAGAAGCTAAGATTATATGATTTAGTTTCTTACGGGAATATGGAAAGGACCTTGGTAATTTAGTTATCAGGGTTCTTTTTTTGTACAGTAATGGAACAATATATTAAATAGGTATAATTATTAAAAAGTTAACTAAAATATTTCACAAAAATAAAAAAGTTTTTTGTATTAAACGACGAAAAAACTAAATCTGATTGCCTGTAAAATGGTGAAATGTTACAATCCAAGCATAAGGGGAGAATGAAAACGACATATCAGGATATTGTATGGATTTAAGTTCTCTGAGACCTTATGAAGTCACGGATTTCGGAGAGACAACAATCCATGGAGATGATCAGGCGAAAAATGAAGTGTGCTATACTAGTGGAATGTATCTTATTCTACATGGAAAGATCATAGTCTGAAGACAAGATATGATGGAAGAAGGAGTAAATATGATTAAAGAATTGATAAAGATAAAAGAAAATAATAATATAGTTAGTATATTTTGCGATGAAGATGATACTTCGATGTTTTTGGAAGGATATATTTACGCAATTGGAAGACAAGATTTTTTAATTAAACATATAACACCTCATGGATTAGCAGATGGGTATATTCTGAAAAAAATAGATAGTGTTATGCATTTAGAGATAAGTGGGCAGTATGAAAAAAAAATAGAAAAATTATATTCTAAAAAGAATCAAAGACATATTGCGCACTTACTTTTGCGCCGATTTTTTCGCCGGTCTCAGTATTTGAAAATTCAATTATGTCTCCGATCTGGATTTTTCTTCTTTTCTCGTCAAACAGCCGAAGCTCTATTGTTTTTGTACCTTCTTTATCGAAAAAGCCTTTGAATTCCGATTTGTCGTACAAAAGGCAACAATATATCTGTTTCACCAGATATAAAGGCATAGAAATCCCGTAAAGACGGCGAGTGAAAAGAAGAACGATCATTCTTTATCGCTCCCAGATCTTTTATTCTTTTGTCATCAATTCCGATTTCACTGTCAATATATACGATGGATTTTGTCATGGTGTCTCCTTTTACTCTGCCAAAATTGCTTCCAAGTTATCTATGACAAAATGTTGAGCGCTTGTCGTATAAAGCGTTACAACATACCGTCCATATTGTCCTTCACGTTCCTCTTGATACAATCCGATTTCCTCGCCTGCGGAAGTCACATATTTTTTGATTTTTCCGAGTTTATTTTCCCTCTCTTCGAGAAATCCATTTTTCAAAAGCCACTTTGTAATTTTGGACGTTGGAAATTTTCTCATATTTTCACTTTCAGACAAAGCAGCTATTCTTTTCACAACATCTGAAACAAGTATAGGCTCTGAAGAATATTCAAAGTCCTCAAGCTTTTCTGCGGATACTGAAAACTTGGACTTCTTCACTCGCGGCAAAATATTTCTTTCGCCGTTTAACACTTTTTCCAAAATTCCCGAAACATAAAACAAACACCGTGATA
>ERZ780195.1338-NODE-1338-length-20740-cov-24.853082_pt1 | contig 20740 bp, 25 predicted proteins | sample MGYA00511017_ERZ780195 | MGnify/ENA primary metagenome ERZ780195 (study PRJEB29588, sample SAMEA2159974) | human gut metagenome | biome: human gut; feature: human-associated habitat; material: faeces | place: Denmark | collected 2008/2010 ...
ATGTTAAATACACCTCTTGGGAAGAAACCTATCAGACGCTCCAAAAGCTGATCGCACAGGAATTCCGCCGTCACGATGAGTTGGCATCCAGCTCCGCACTTAGTGATTACGAAAAAGAGGAATACTCCCTTCTTGCAACAGAAGCTGCTGACGAAGTGGAATATCAAATGTCCCTGCGGACACTGACGCTGCTCCTCCATAAGCACCACAATGTCGCACCTATCGTCATCATTGACGAATATGATACTCCCATTCAGCAGGGCCATGTGAGCGGCTTCTACGACACGATCATCGGGTTCATGCGAAACCTGTTCTCCGGTGGTCTGAAGGACAATCCGCATCTGAGCTATGGTTTCCTGACCGGCATCCTGCGTGTTGCCAAGGAAAGTATCTTCAGCGGCCTGAACAACCTGAAAATCAACTCCATCTTGGATGAACGTTATAGCGAGTATTTCGGTTTCACCTCGGACGAAGTGCGTGAGATGGCGGAATACTACAGCGCATCTGATAAGTATCAGGAGCTCTGCGATTGGTATGATGGGTACCGCTTTGGCAATACCGAGATTTTTAATCCTTGGTCTGTCATTGGATACTTCAATAATAACTGCCGTCCCAAAGCGTTCTGGCAGTCTACCGGAAGCAATGACATCATCCGCGAGGTGCTGGCTTCTGCAACGCCGGATATTATGGAGCGTCTGGAGCTGTTGATGAAGGGCGAATCCTTCGTTACGCACATCGACACTGGCGTCATTTATCCGCAGATCCAGAATGATCCGTCCTCTGTTTACAGCTTCCTGCTGGTGGCAGGTTATTTGAAGGCTGTGAGCTGCGACCAGTCTTACGGCGAGGATTATATGTGCGAAGTGGCTCTGCCCAACAAAGAGATTTCTTTCGTCTACAGCAAAGAGATCCTCTCTCAGCTTGAGAATATTATTCCTCGTTCCGTTGCTATTGCTATTCAGGAAGCTATCTACAAGGCAGATAGCGAATCACTGCAAAAAGCCTTGGAGAAGTTCCTGCTCCAAACAATTAGTTTCCACGATGCTGCCGACGAAACATTTTACCATGGTCTGATATTGGGTATGTGCGCTGTGATGGACAACAGCTATCGCATTACCTCCAATCGCGAAGCTGGTGATGGACGATTTGATATTCAGATGCTTCCTTTGAATAAGCGGCTTCCTGGTATTCTGATTGAATTAAAGGCGGGGAAAGACCGCTCTGAAACACAGCTTGAAGACCTTGCTAATGTTGCCTTGCAACAGATTAACGACCGTGCGTACAACGTTGATTTGCAGGCAATGAATGTTACGTCAATTATAAAAATCGGCATTGCATTCTCTGGTAAAAGAACACGCATTGCTGCTGAAAGGCAAAACATCGAATAAATATCTTCGCTCAGCAGGCTGGCTATCATCCAAGTCAGCCTGCTGTTTCTTTGTCATTGCGCTTATTTCTTTGTTTATGCGGCGCAGTTTCTGAGCTGCTCTCTGCGGCAAAAAGCACCCGCTGTTGGATGTAAACCCGGTCGGAAGCACTTTTAATATACAGAATTCAATCCCACACAAATCCCAAAAGCCGAAAGCGGTGGCTGAAATAAACAGGCCAATAGAGTTCCAAAGAGGAACCGCAGGAGTGCCGGAAAGTGCCAAAGAGTGCGACACAGTTCTGCCTGAAGGTTTAGACATAGGTTTGGGACCATCAGGCCGGGAGTTCGAGTCTCCCATCTCGGACCACAGCCCCTGAAATCAAACGATTTCAGGGGCTGTTCTCTTGTTTTTCTCTATCACAATTTGTTTGCAGAACAAATCTTTCAAATGTGGACTTTTCAAAAATCTGCCCCTATATTGTACTTCTTTTCCAATCATGATATAGTAATTAATAATCATACTGTCGGTTAGATTTGAGTTAAAATTTACGTATTCCTTTGTAAGCTCATTTTATAGTTTATTCCTTCTTCAGTCGTTTCTTTCCATCTAAGTTTCAACAAGGAGTTTGGCTATGGATGCACATAAAGCAATTATCACAAATATTTTCAATAATTCCACGCTCGTTGAGGTTCCTTTCTTTCAGAGAGCCTATGTTTGGAAGGAAGACCTTTGGGGCCGCATGATTGAAGATATGGAGTTTATCGTTAAAACGAACAAACCCCATTTCTTTGGCTCGATCATTCTTAAAGAAGGTCGCAGACCAAATCCTGGTGAGAATTTTACCGATTGCCGAACCATTGTTGATGGACAGCAACGCTTGACAACTTTTCTCCTTTTTATGAAAGTTCTATGCTTAAAGCTTGGTCAACCCACAACTTTTGATTGCCAGTTTAGAATCATGGGACAGTCAATCGCTCTACGTCACGGAAGGAATGATAGCGCAAGCCCTCGCTGTCGTTCCCGGCCATACAGAACTGAATGGTGGTAAAGAAATCTTCGATGAAATTCGATTTCTGGTTGGTCAGATTCTGCCGGATGCCGTTGGACACGGATAGTCATATCCCGCCGGGCTGAATATCGACTACTTCCCTGCCAACTTCGTCCCGTGCGGCGGAACGCTTTACTACATCGACTACGAGTGCAACGCCTATATGGAGCAGTGGGACTTCGAGCACTGGGGTGTTCCATATTGGACGGTGCCGGTACCGGAGGGGACGGAGAACGCATGAAGCTCTCCGGGGAGGACCGGCTCCCCTATGCGGCGCCGGCGCAGCTCGTTATGGAGCTGAAAGCCGGGGGCATTTTTGCAGGTAACGACGAAAGAAGGACGGCCTTTGGGCCGTCCTTCTTTTTGCCGTATCAGTCGTCATAGGAGGTGGCGTTGTAGGTCACCTTGCCCTCGAGGCTCTCGTTGTCTATGCCGATGTGGATGCTGTTCCACTGGGTCTCGCTGCCCTTGTAGAACACGCGGGTCAGGGCCGTGCAGTTTCCGAAGGCGCCCTGCCCGATGGCGGTAAGGCTCTCCGGCAGCTGTACGGCGGTCAGCTGCCTGCTGTCGTCGCAGAAGGCGCAGGCGCCCACGGACGTGACGCCCTCCTCCACCACGACGCGGCGCACCGCCGGCATATAGAACGTCCAGGGCCGCGTGTACCACTGGGAGCCGCTGCTGCCGCTCATCCGCTGGAAATCGCCCATGGGGCCGCTGCCGCGGATGGTCAGCGTGCCGGCGGCATCCAGCAGCCAGCTCAGATCGTCGCCGCAGGTGCCGGAATCGTATTCGTTGTCTCGTTCTTGCTCAGGCTGGTGTACTGTCCGTTGGCGCCTACCACGGTGTAATAGTAGGTGGTGTCGGGCTGCGCCGTGGTATCCAGATACTGACCGTCCACGGCGGTGCTGGTCAGCGACGTCCACACGCCGCTGGGCGAGCTTCTGCGGTAGACGAGATACGTCTCCGCCACGGGGTCGGTCCGCCATGTGACGGTGATGCCGTCGCTGCCGGCGGCTGCGCCGCGCAGGACAATGGTGTCAGGGTACGGGGAGTAGTCCTCGCGCATAATGGTCATCTGTTCCCTGGAGTATACCTTGGCGTATAGCACAATTTGTGGAGAATACAATATGCTGGCTGCATAGTGCCCGCCGTTTTTACCATCAGTTGACAAGGGCAAGCACGGTTTTGACGGGCAGAAATGCCCGCACAAAAAAAGAACGGCAGAGCCGTTCTTTCTCTTTGACCTGTCACGCAGCGGGCGGGCATTCCTCTCCGGACGCAGGAGCTGCTGCAAGGCCCGCAAGGCCGCGGCGGCAGAGCACGCAGCCCGCCGCGGACACCGCCGCCATGACGGCCAGGGCGTACCAGCTCTCCGCCGCGCCGCCGAAAAGCCCCAGCGGGTCGTTCATGGCGTTGAAAGCGGCGTGGGCCGCAAAGCCCGGCAGGATGCTGCCGGTGCGGCTGCGGAGAAGACCGAAAACCAGTCCCATCAGGAACGCATAGGCCATCTGAACGGGTGTGCCGTGGGTCACGCCGAACAGCACGGCCTGCAAAACCACCGCCGCCCACACGGGCATGGCCCGCTCCAGCCGGGTCTGGATGACCCCGCGGAACATCAGTTCCTCCGCCAGCGGGCCTGCCACGGCGATGGACAGCGCCGGGATCAGGCCGGTGGACAAAAGAAGCTCCATGTGGTCGTTATAGTCGGTCAGCCACGCCGCCGGCAGCAGCATCAGCGCCAACTGCACCACCACGAAGAGCCCTATGGCGGCAAAGGCGCAGAAGGCCGCCGTCCAGCCGGAGCAGCGGCGCAGCCCCGCCGCCTCCCCCAGCGGCTTATGCCGAAGCCGGAACCACAGCAGGATCGCCGCCGCAGTCAGCAGGTAGGACAGCAGCACCGCCGTCTCCGCACCGCCGAGCATGCTTCCGGCGTCCGCACCGCCGGCGACGGCAAGAGCGGCATAGACGATGCCCGCCAGGAGCTGCACCGCCAGAAAGAACAGCAGGTACAGCAGGGACTTGCCCACCGCGGTCAAAACGCCCTTGACGGAATATGTGCGTTTGGTCTCCATATGCTCCACTCCTTTCTTTTGCCGCAGTATACCCCCACCCGCGGGGCGGTGTCTATCAACCTCAGGTTGCATCCGACATTTCCGGCGCAAAACCGCGCAACCTCAGGTTGTCACCCCGCAGAAAGGGAGGGAGAACACGGCGTTCTCCCTCCCCTTGGTGATTTTTCAGATCTTCAGGTCGCAGGCCATGCTCATGACGGCGCGGCCTCCCACCCGGACGGTGACGGCATCGCCGCCGGCGTACAGGCGGCTGCGGATCTCCGAGGGCCGGTGCATGTGTTCGCCCTGCAGAAACACATTCTCCTCCTCCGGCTGCACCATGCCGTGGCGGTAGAGATAGTAGGTCAGCGCGCCGTTGCTGGTGCCGGTGGCGCACTCCTCCGGAATGTCGTACAGCGGCGCGTAGTTGCTGCACCAGGCGGTGCAGCCATCGCCGGGGCAGAACATGTGGACGCCGGTGACGTCATACTGTCTGGAAAGCGCTGTTACCACCGCCTCGTTCTGGACGGCCCGCAGCAGGGTATCGTGGTCCCGGACGGGCATCATGATATCGGCAAGGCCGGTGGAGACGATGGCGGGCAGCAGCCCCTCCGGACGGTCGGCGGGCGTCAGGCCGTAGGCCCCGTACAGCGCCGGCAGCTCCTGCTCCGTCAGCTCCCGGAGCCAGCGGGGCGGGGCCATGTCCATCCACACCGTGTCGCCCTGCACCTCGATGCGCAGGTCGGCGGCTCGGGTGTGGGCGGTGACGGTACCGTCGCCGATGCGGCCCAGTCTCCGCAGCAGGGCGAAGGACGCAATGGTGGCGTGACCGCACAGCTCCACCTCCCCTGCCGGGGTGAAGTAGCGCAGTGTCACGCCGCCGTCCGGCTCTGCGGTGACAAAAGCCGTTTCGGAGTGCTTGAACTCCGCGGCGATCTGCTGCATCACCGCATCGTCCAGCGGGCGGTCCGGCAGCACCACACCGGCCTGGTTGCCGCCGAACAGCCGGGCGGAAAAGGCGTCCATGACATAGGCTTCCATAGGTATCCCTCCACAGTTTTTTTGATCAAGATGATTATATACTGTCCTGCTCTTAACGGCAAGTAGATTTGACAGACAGGCTTTTTTTCGTTAGAATAGAATTGTATATCCCAAAGGGAAATCGGAAAGAAAGGAACTTCATCCAAAATGCTCAATGAGCGCAGTCTGCTCTCCCAGTTTCTCCATTTCATCGCGGCCACCGTGGCATCTCTGATGGTGTTCTCGCTGTACTCCATTGTGGACGGTCTGTTCGTCGCCAAGGGCGTGGGCGAATACGCCATGTCCGCCGTGAATCTGGCGGTGCCCTTTACCAACGTGCTGTTCTCCATCGCCATCATCTTCGCCGTGGGCAGCAGCACCATCATCGCCATCTACCTCGGACAGGAGCAGGGGGAAAAGGCCAACGGCCTGTTCTCCCAGAATCTGGCGCTGCTGGTGGCCATCGGCCTGACCATCTCCGTGCTGGTGTTTGTGTTTCTGGAGCCGTTTGCCCGGCTGCTGGGCGCGCGGGGCGTGACGCTGCCCTACACCATCGACTATCTCAAGGGGCTCGCCCCCTTTGCCGTGTGCTTCATCGTATCCTACAACATGGAGGTGCTCATCAAAACCGACGGCTATCCCAAGCTGGCCATCCTAACAGTCGTCATCGGGTGCCTGACCAACTGCGTGCTGGACTATCTGGCCATTTTCGTGCTGGATTGGGGTGTCTGGGGCGCGGCAGTCGCCACCGGGCTTTCCCAGCTGCTGACCTGCGTCATCTATCTGGCCCACTTTCTGCAGGGGCACAACACGTTCCATCTGGTGCGGTTCAAAATGGACTGGAGCATCTACCGGCGGCTGCTGCCCATCGGCGTGGCCGACGGTGTCACCGAGCTGTGCAACGGCGTGATGATCTTCCTGTTCAACCGCATCATCCTGCAGTGTCTGGGCGACGACGGACTGGTGAGCTACACCATCATCGCCTACGTCAATACCCTGATCGTCAACACCATGCTGGGCATCTCCCAGGGCAGCCAGCCCCTCATCAGCTACCACTACGGCAAGGAGGACGCGGCGGGCTACCGGAAGCTGCTGCGGTACGGGTCCACGGCGGTGGGCATCATGACCGGCATCATCTTCGCGGCGGTGATGGGCCTGGCGCCCCAGGTGGCGCGGCTGTTCCTGGGGGCGGAGAACGCCCCGCTGGTCGCCGCCTCCGCCGACGCCCTGCGGCGGTACGGCCTGAGCTATCTGCTGGTGGGCGGCAATATCCTGATGGGCGGCTTCCTGACGGCGGTGGAGCAGCCCAAGGGCGCCATCTCCATCTCCGTGGGCCGGGGCCTGCTGTTCCAGGCCACGGCGCTGGTGGTGCTGGCCTATGCCGTCGGCGGCAGCGCCATCTGGTTCGCGCCGGTGATCTCCGAGGCGCTGTGCGCGGTGATGGCCGTGTGGTTTCTGCGGCGGTTCCTGCGGAAAACCGCAGAATAAGCAAAGCCGCGGACGCACGGCTCCCGGATACAAGAAAAACCGCCCTCCGGCCAATGGCCGGAGGGCGGTTCAGCATATTCGGATGTCCGGGGCTTACTTGCCCATGTTCATCTGCGCGGCGACCTCAGCGGCGAAGTCCTCCTGCTTCTTCTCGATGCCCTCGCCGGTCTGGAAGCGCACGGCGTCCACGAACTTCACGGAGCCGCCCAGCTTCTTGGCAGCGTCGGCCACATACTTCTCCACGGAGCCCTGGAAAATGTCGCTGCGGACGAACTCCATCTGCATCAGGCAGTTCTCCTCGTAGAACTTGTTCATCTTGCCCATGACAATCTTCTCCTTGACGGCCTCGGGCTTGGAGGCCATCTTGGGATCGGTGTCCATCAGGGCCAGAGCGATCTTCTTCTCCTCGGCCAGCACCTCGTCGGTGACCTGGGACTTATCCCAGAAGCGGGGATTCAGAGCCGCGATCTGCATGGCGATGTTCTTGCCGATCTCGGTGGCGTCGATGCCGCCCTCCACGGCCAGGTTCACCAGCACGCCGATCTTGCCGCCGGCATGGACATAGCCCACGCTGGTGTTCTCGGCGAAGCGGACGAAGCGGCGGATCTGCAGATTCTCACCGATGGACATGACCTTCTCGGGCATGGTCTCGGAAACGGTCAGGTCACTGCCCACATACTTGCAGTTCATCAGAGCGTCCACATCGGCGGGATCCTGCTCGGCGATGACCTTGGCGATGTCCTTCACGAAGGCCACGAACAGGTCGCTCTTGGCGCAGAAGTCGGTCTCGCAGTTGACCTCCACCACGACGCCCACGCCGCTCTCGGTCAGGGCATAGGACATACCCTCGGCGGCGATGCGGCCGGCCTTCTTGGCAGCCTTGGCCAGGCCCTTCTCGCGCAGCCACTCAACAGCCTTATCCATATCGCCGTCGCACTCGACCAGCGCCTTCTTGCAGTCCATCATACCCACGCTGGTCATCTCGCGCAGGGTCTTCACATCAGCAGCAGTAAAAGCCATTTTTGTTTCCTCCTGTAAATTATTGATTGAAAAAGGGGCAGGGACACTTCCCTGCCCCGTGAGATTACGCGGTGTTATTTGGACTTACTCGGCGTCCTTGGCCTCGGCGGCCTCCTCGATCTGCTCGCCCTGACGGCCCTCGATCATGGCGTTGGCCATCACGGAGGCGATCAGCTTGATGGCGCGGATGGCGTCATCGTTGCCGGGGATGGGGTAATCGATCTCGTCGGGATCGCAGTTGGTATCGGCAATGGCCACAACGGGAATGCCCAGACGGTGCGCCTCGGCGATGGCGTTGCGCTCCTTGCGGGTATCCACGATGAACAGAGCGCCGGGCAGCTTCTTCATTTCCTTCACGCCGCCCAGATACTTCTCCAGCTTCTCGATCTCGCCCAGGTGCTTGATGACTTCCTTCTTGGGCAGCATGTCGAAGGTGCCGTCGGCCTGCATGGTCTTCAGCTGGTTCAGACGGTCGATACGGGTGCGCATGGTCTTGAAGTTGGTCATCATGCCGCCCAGCCAGCGGGCGTTGACATAGTACATACCGCAGCGGGTAGCCTCGTCCTTGATGGCCTCCTGCGCCTGCTTCTTGGTGCCCACGAACAGCAGGGACTGGCCGTTCTCAGACAGCTGACGCACGAAGGCATAGGCCTCCTCCAGCTTCTTCACGGTCTTCTGCAGGTCGATGATATAGATGCCGTTGCGCTCGGTGTAGATATAGGGAGCCATCTTGGGGTTCCAGCGGCGGGTCTGATGACCGAAGTGTACACCGGCCTCCAGCAGGGCCTTCATGGATACGACGTTCTGATTTGCCATTTTTGTTGTTTCTCCTTTTGATTTTAGTTTGTACCTCCAGTTTCCTCCTCCCCCCGGCCAACCTTGCGGCACCGACCGGAAGTCCGAAGCTGTGCGGATTCACCGAAATATAATAGCACGGCTTTCTCCGTTTTGCAAGGATATTTTCCCATTTTCCGCGGGAAAATTCTCACTTTTTTCGCCGGAGGTCATGCCTCCTGCCGGAAATATTCCGCGCCTGCGCCGCACAGGGGGCATTTGTAGTCCGCCGGCAGCTCGTCGCCCTCGTAGACGTAGCCGCACACCTTGCACACATAGCGGTGCTTCGCCTCGCCGGAGGCGTCCTCCGCCGCCTTTTCCGCCAGCACGTCGGCGGCGATGGCATCGGCCAGCCGCTCCATCTGCGCCTCCTGATCCGGCCGCAGCGCCGACTTCACCGTCAGCACCGGCTCCACCTCCGACCAGCCCTGCAGCGGCGAGAGCAGCGCCTGCATCTTCTTGCCGCTCACCGGCGACCAGGAGCCGTTCTCGATCAGGGCGTAGCGCCGGTCCGCCAGCGCGTGGGCCGCGATGTCGTGGAGCAGCTGCTCCATGGTGACGAAGATGCCCATGTTATAGGTGGTGGACGCGAACACCAGATGGCTGTACTGGAACGCCGCGGACACGATGTAGGACGCCGGCGTCACCGATGCGTCGAACATCTTCACCTTGATGCCCTTTTCCGCCAGACGGCAGGCCAGCACATTGGCGGCGTTCTCCGTGCCGCCGTACACCGAGGCGTAGGCGATCATCACGCCGCGCACCTCCGGCTCGTACCGGCTCCACAGGTCGTACTTGCCCAGGAAATAGCCCAGATTCTCCCGCCACACGAAGCCGTGGAGGGGCAGCAGCATCTCAATATCCAGTGCCGCGGCCTTTTTCAGCACCGCCTGCACCTGCGGGCCGTACTTGCCCACGATGTTGGTGTAGTACCGCCGCGCCTCGTCCAGATAGTCCCGGTCGAAGTCCACCTCGTCGGCAAACAGCGCTCCGTTCAGCGCGCCGAAGCAGCCGAAGGCGTCCGCCGTCAGCAGCAGCCGGTCCGTCTCGTCGTAGGTCATCATCACCTCCGGCCAGTGGACCATGGGCGCCGCCACGAAGCGCAGGGTGTGCCGCCCGGTGCACAGCGTCTCCCCCTCCTTGATGACGGTGATGCGGCCCGCCAGCTCCGGCCCGAAGAACTGCCCCACCATGGTTTTCGCCATGCCGCTGCACAGGAGCTGCGCCTCCGGATAGTCCCCGGCCAGCTCGGCCAGCTCCGCCGCGTGGTCCGGCTCTATGTGGTGCACCACGATGTAGTCCAGCTCCCGCCCCGCCAGCGCGTGGGTCAGGTTCTCCCGGAACGTGCGGCGCACCTCGCTGTCCGCCGTGTCGAACAGCACCGTTTTCTCGTCCGTCAGCAGATAGCTGTTGAAGCTGATGCCGTCCGGCACACCGAACACGCCCTCAAACAGCGCCAGCCGTCGGCAGTCGGCGCCCACCCATGTATAATCGTCGTTGATCTTTCTCGTGCAGTACATCGTATCATCCTTTCCGCGGCCCACGCCGTTTTTTTCCGCCCCATTATAGCAGAGCTTTCCTCATTTTTCCACTGTTTATTACCCGCCGCTGCACAAAAAACACAGCGCCCCGCCGAGCGGAGCGCTGCGCGTATGTTCAGTTGGCCTTCTTGGCGATGTCGCACAGGGCGGCGAACGCCACGGCGTCGTTGATCGCCATCTCGGACAGCATCTTGCGGTTGATCTGGATGCCGGCGACCTTCAGACCGTGCATGAAGGTGGAATAGTTCATGCCCTGGGCCTTGACAGCGGCGGAGATACGGGTGATCCACAGCTGACGGAAGTCCCGCTTCTTCAGGCGGCGGCCCACATAAGCGTAGGTCAGGGACTTCATGACCTGCTCGTTGGCCATCTTGAAGTGCTTGGACTTGGCGCCCCAGTAGCCCTTGGCCAGCTTCAGAGTCTTATTTCTTCTTTTACGCGCCATCATTGCGCCTTTAACACGTGCCATATTTCAATTGCCTCCTATTCTAACGATTCCGTCTCTTATTTGTAAGGGATCATCTTGCGGATGGTCGCCTCGGTGGTGCAGTCAGCATAGGTGGTGCTGCGCAGACGACGGCCACGCTTGGTGTCCTTCTTGGTCAGGATGTGGCTCTTGAACGCATGAGCTCTCTTGACCTTGCCGGATTTCGTCAGGTTGAAGCGCTTCTTTGCGCCGCTGTGGGTCTTCAGTTTAGGCATAATATTACTCCTTCCAAAATGATGCTTTGGGAAAACGCGGTTACTTGCCGGCCTTGGGGGACAGGAAGATGGACATGTTCCGTCCCTCCAGCTTGGCCGCCTTGTCGAGGGTCGCCACTTCGGTACACAGGTCTGCAAACTTGTTGAGAAGATCGCGGCCGATGTCGGTATGCGCCATCTCGCGTCCGCGGAAGCGGACGGATACCTTGACGCGGTTGCCGTCGGACAGGAACTTCTGAGCGTTCTTCAGTTTGGTGTTGAAGTCGCCCACGTCGATGCCCGGGGACATCCGGATCTCCTTGATCTCCACGACGTGCTGGTTCTTTCTGGCTTCCTTCTCACGCTTGCTCTGCTCGAATTTGTACTTGCCGTAGTTCATCAGCTTGCACACAGGGGGCGTCGCCTGCGGGGAGATCTTCACCAGATCCAGCCCGTGCTCCTCCGCGATGCGCAGGGCCTCTTCACCGGACACGATGCCCATCTGCTCTCCGCCTTCGCCGATCAATCGGATCTCCTTGTCGTTGATCTCGTCATTCAGTTGATGCTGTACCTTGCTAATACCGAAGCACCTCCGATCTAAAATAACAAAAACGCGAATGCTCTCCGCATCCGCGCAACAACACAAACCACCCATCCGGGCGCTCTGCTGACGCTGTTGACCTCTTTGCCTGGGGCGGGAGGTGAGGCGGATGCACCGACCTTCTTTGTTTTCTATGGTATTTTACCGCACTTCCCGTCCCTTGTCAACCATGAATTTTTATTTTTTCCTGCATATTTCCGTCATTCCCGGTCATACTGACGCTGTACCTGCCGCTGCGGCGGCCAGTCAACAAAAAGGAGGTGCCCCACATGGAGGAGCGCAAAAACACCAAGAACGAGCAGAACACCAACGAGCAGAATACCCAGAACACCAACAAGAACGCCAAGAATACGAAGAACGCCAAGAACTGCAAGTAACCCGGCACGCAGGCAGAGAGCCGCGGCAAAGGCCGCCTGACACAAGAAAACATACGGTTTTGCCTGTGTCTATCCGGCTGAAATCGACCGAAAAAATGCCCACATGCGTCAGCATGCGGGCATTTTTTGCAGCCAATTTCAACTCGAATTTACTTTGGCAAAACTGCTGCGCACCGAAAAAGAGCGCGTTTCGTGCAGAGCCGAGGCGCGCCGCCGCAGGCATACTGGATGTCTGGCAAGACGGCACAACGATGGGGCTGCGCGAAACGCGCCTTTTGCGGCGCATGGTTTCTTATGCCAGGCGGCCTCAGGCCGCGGCTCTTATTTTGCACTCAATGGGTCACGCCCAGATACTCCTCCAGCGTGATGCCCTTGTTGAAGATCTCCTGGGCCACGTCCTTGCCTACATAGCGGTAGTGCCACGGCTCATAGATGATGCCGGTGATGTCGCTCTTACCGTTGGGATAGCGGTGGATGAATCCGTACCGCCAGGAGTTGGCCATCAGCCACTTCTGGGTGGGGGTCTTCTCCTGCTCCTCCGTCAGGTTCTGGTTGTTGATGTCCACCACGTCCACGGTCAGCCCCAGCTGGTGCTCGCTGGTGCCCGGCACGGCCACCACCGTTCCGGCCTCCTGCACCGCCTCGTCGTGGCTCTTGCCCGCGGCCTCCAGCTTGGACACCTTGTTGTCGAACAGGCTCTGCTGCGTCTCCTGGGTCCGGTAGGCCGAGCAGATCAGCGGCTCGTACCCCGCCTCGCGGCAGGCGTCCATCATCTCCTGCAGTGCGTCATAGCACCGCCGGTCGATCTGCAGGCCGTTGCTCAGGTTCACCGGATCCACCTGCCAGTCCTCCGGCAGCGGGTTCCACGGATTTACCAGCGTCAGAAGCTCGTTGTCCGCCGCCGAGGGCTTGGCCGGCTCCGGCTCCTGGGGTGCATCCTGCCGGGCCAGCGCCTCCGCCGCCTGTTGCTGCTGCTCCTCCTGGGCCTGCTTTTTATCCCGGCACCCCTTCACGATGAAGATGATGCCCACGATCAGCACCGCCAGGAACGCCGCCGCGATGATGCGGTTGCGCATGGCCTCCCGATAGCGACGCTGCCGTCTCCGTTCTCTTTCGTCCATACCTCTTTACCTCAATTCCCGCGGGTATACCCCCGCCTCATGCAGCTTCCGCAGCTCGCCGGACACCCGTGCCCGGTCCTCGTGATACGTCATGCCGAACCACCGGTCATGGGACTGCAGCACGGATACCGACAGCCGGCCCTGCTTCAGCAGCTCCCCCACCATATTGGGCAGCAGGCACTCCGCCTTGATGTTCTCCCCGACATCGTGCCGCAGGAAGTCCTCGAAATACCGCTCCATTTCGCCGAACACCGACGGCATGAAGCCCCAGAAGTTCATGGACACCACCGTGTCCGGCTCCAGCAGCGCACCGCTGTCCTCGTCGTCGATGGTGCCATCCTCCCGCAGGCGGATCTTCAGCGTCTCGTGGATATCCGTGAGATACCCGTCCCGCTCGTGACACACGCCCCGGGACACCGTGCCGTACTTGGTCACGGTGTTCTTCAGCAGATAGCCCACCATGGTGGCCGCGCCCCGCTCCGGCAGACGCTGCAGCTCCTCATAGATGGTGCGGTAGGCATCCACGCCGTAGTAGTCGTCGGCGTTGATGACACAGAACGGCTCATGCACGAACTCCCGCGTACACAGCACCGCGTGGGTGGTGCCGAAGGGCTTCGTCCGCCCCTCGGGGATGCGGTAAAAGTCCGGCACGGAGGAGAAATCCTGAAAGGCGTAGCACACCTCCACCTGCTTTCCCTCCGGCGTCCGCAGCCGCGCCGCCATATCGCCGCACAGCCGCTTCATCAGCTCCAGCATATCCGGCTTGATGATGAACACGATCTTGTCGAACCCGGCGCGCACCGCGTCATAGACGCCGTACTCCATCAGGATCTCCCCGTTGGGGCCTACGCCGTCCGTCTGCTTGTTGCCGCCGTAGCGGGAGCCGAGCCCCGCCGCCATAATGACCAAAGCTGCTTTCATGCGCTTTCCTCCTATTATCCCCCTGTTTGTCCGCCCTCAGACCGGCGGCATATCTGTCAGTATAGCACAGTCTCCGCCGCGCTTCAACCGCTTTCGACCCAACGGACTCTTAAGTTTTCCCTAATTTCGCATTTTTTCGGTCTTTTCCCCATCTTCCTCTGGATTTTTCTTCCTGTATCCCTTATAATGTATGTTTGTGACTTTCCTCCGGCCCGCCTGCGGGCCGGAAATCGACTTGTTAGGAGCGAACGATCATGTCAACTTCCAAGAAGGTGATGGGCCATGTCTACGCCATCTTCACCATCCTCGTGTGGGGCAGCTGCTTCGTGCTGACCAAGGAGCTGCTGAAGGGCTACACCGCCATCCAGATCATCCCCCTGCGCATGGGCCTTGCCTATGTGGCCCTGTGGGCGCTGCGTCCCAAAACGCTGAAGCTCCCGTGGAAGGATGAGCTGATGTTCATTCTCATCGGCATCACCGGCGGCAGCTTCTACTTCTTCCTGCAGAACACCGCCCTGACCTACACCTACGCCGCCAACGTCAGCATCATCGTGGCCCTGTCCCCCATTCTGACGGTGATCCTGGCCCAGCTGTTCTCCCGCAGCGGCGAGCGTCTGGGCAAGTACGTCTACATCGGCGCGGTCATCGCTATCGCCGGCGTGGTGCTGGTGGTGCTTAACGGCCAGATGACATTCCACCTCAACCCGCTGGGCGACCTGATTGCCCTGGCCGCCGCCCTGATGTGGGCCGTGTACTCCATCCTCATCAAGAAGTACACCGAGCGGTACGATAACTTCCTGGTCACCCGCCGGGTCATGCTCTGGGCCTTTCTCACCGCCGTGCCCCTGATGCTGCTGACCGACGGCATGCCCGACCTGAAGCCCCTGTTCACCACGCCCACCATGCTGCTGAGCTGGCTGTTCCTGGGCGTATTCGGCAACGCCGTGTGCTTCGCCATCTGGAACATCGCCTTCAAGTATCTGGGCGTTGTGGTCACCAACAACTACCTGTACGGCACACCCTTCGTCACACTGGTGGTGGGCTTCCTGGTGCTGAACGAGCAGATCACCGTCATGAGCGTCGTGGGCGCGGTGCTCATCACCGCCGGCGTCATCGTGGCGCTGAAAAAACCGCAGACACCAACAGCCTGAGCTCTCTGTAAAAGTCGTGTGCCGCACAGCGGCACACGACTTTTTCTTGCTTTCGCCCTGCCGTTCCTGTATACTCATATACAAGAGGATCACAACAAAGGAGGCGGTTCCATGAAGCAGCCTGCCCGCGCCCGCTGGATCTGGCTATTCGCTATGCTGCTGTTCACCGGCGTACTTATCCTTGCATCGTGGGACAGAGGCGTCGCCATCGACTACGACGGCACCGGCTGCCTCTGTGCCGTTCCCGACGACGGCACGGCAGAGACGCTGCCGGTATCCTTCCACGGCACGTTCCGCCGCGGCGTATACACCGGCAGCTGCGATATCCCCGGCGTGCTGTCATGCGCCACGCTCCGCGCCAAATTTGACGGCGGCACCGCCAGTGCCCTCTTTGTCATGGACGACTCCGGTTTCTGGGCTGCCGCCCCCCTCCACAGCATCTCCGTGGCGTCGGACCGCTCCTGCGCCGTTATCCGGCTGTGGACGGAGCACATCGTCACCGACGGCCATGTCTCCGGCCGGTGGGATGCGGACAACTTTTCCTACGTCGCCATTGGCGACAGAAACGCCGCCCGCGCACTGGCCGCCATGCAGTAAAAACCCCGCCCCCGCTCCGAGACTACCGGAGCAGGGGCGGTTTTGTGTCCTCTTATCGCTTTCCCAGGCGGCTGAAGCCCCAGAACGTCAGGGGCCACACGCACCCGGCGAACAGCACGATCAGCAGATAGCGGATGCCGCCGGCGATCTCCGCCGCCCCGCCGCACAGGGCGATCAGCGGCGCCTTCAGCCCCGCCCGGATGGCCAACAGCAGCCCGAAGCCTACCGCCAGCTTGATGAGCTGCGCCCACCACACCGCCTGCGTCTCAAAACGGATGCACTTCCGGTCCAGCACGTTGGTGACCAGCAGTCCCAGCGTGGCGCCCACGAACTTCCACCCGTTGGACAGGGCGCTGGCGTAATTGGCGGCGTCCTCCGCCGTGGCGCCGGTGTCGCCCCGCAGGTAGAGATACACCACGAACGCGCCGCTGCACACCACCATGAACGCGATGACCCACGTCAGCACCCACGGCCGCCGATCGGCCTCCTCCATCACCGGATAGAGCGCCAGCACCAGCACGCCGCCGATGGCCAGCGATACGCCCACGTCCAGCGGGGTGTGGACGCCCAGATACATCCGGCTGAAGCAGATCAGCAGCATCACCGCGATGCACACCCACCGCAGCCACGGCGTCTTGGTGTACCGCGCCGTGCCGCCATACAGCGTCACCGCGTTCTGCGTATGGCCGCTGGGGAACGAGTACCCCGACGCCCCGGCCCGGGCGCTCTCCACAATGGTGAAATTCGGATCCTTGACCCACGGACGCGGCACGGCGCACAGGATCTTCAGGAACTGGTTGATGATGGTGCCGAAAAAGCCCACCGTCATCAGATAGTAGCCCATGCGCTTGCTGATGCACCAGAACACGCCCACGGCGAACACCATGAAGCAGATCTCATCCCCCAGATACGTCACCGCCCCCAGGATCTTGTCCAGCAGCGGCGTCCGGATGGACTCCAACGCGTATAAAAGCCCCATATTTCCCTCACTTTCCCGCCGCGTTTTCCGGCGGCAAGGTCATTTCACGGTTTATTGTACACTATTTTTCTTTTTCGTGCAACCATTGACCGCACCGGCGGTATCTGCTATACTCTCCCCAGAAAAAGCACAGGAGGACACGCCCATGAAGCCCACTGAACTGCTGCAGATCCTGCACACCGCCGAAAGGCTGAAGGACACCACCCGCCACTGCGACACCTCCGGCGGCCGCCGGGAAAGCGTGGCGGAGCACAGCTGGCGTCTGGCGCTGATGGCCTTCTTCCTCCGGGACGAATTTCCGGAGCTGGACATGGACAGGGTGGTGCGCATGTGCCTCATCCACGACCTGGGCGAGTGCTTCACCGGCGACATCCCCTCCTTTCTGAAGACCGATGCCGACACGGCAAAGGAGGACTCCCTGCTGTCCCGCTGGGTGACCTCCCTCCCCGCCCCCTACTGCGCCGATATGGCGGCGCTGTACGCGGAGATGGACGCGCTGGAGACGCCGGAGGCCCGGCTCTACAAGGCGCTGGACAAGCTGGAGGCCGTCATCCAGCACAACGAGGCGCCCATCTCCACCTGGCTTCCCCGGGAGTATGCCCTGAACCTGACCTACGCCGACGAAAACGTGGCCTTCTCTCCCTACCTCACCGCCCTGCGGGAGGCCGTCCGGGACGAGACGAAGGCCAAGATCGCCGCCCACGGCGGCATACCCGCCGCGGAGTGACTGCCGCCGTTACAAGGAGGTTACTATGCTGGATCATGAAGGCTTTGACCTGTGGGCCGACTCTTACGACCGGAGCACCGCCTGCTCCGATGAAAGCGGCAGCTACCCCTTTGCTGGGTACAGCGCCGTCCTGCAGGATATCTTCCGCCGCGTCCTCTCCCACGGTGCCGGGGACGTATTGGACATCGGCTTCGGCACCGGCGTGTTGACCGCCAGTCTTTATCAGCAGGGATGCCATATCTGGGGGCAGGATTTTTCCGAAAAAATGGTAGCTCTTGCACAGGCGAAAATGCCATCAGCCGCGCTTTACTGCGGCGATTTTGCGGCGGGTCTGGCCGAACCGCTGACACGGCGGCAGTATGACGCCATCATCGCCACCTACTCTCTGCACCACCTGACGGATCAGCATAAGATCGCCTTCATCCGCAGTCTCATGCCGCTGCTGCGTAAGGATGCCTGTCTCTACATCGGAGATGTGGCCTTCCGGACTCGAGCCGACCTTGACCGCTGCAGGCTGGCCGCTGGGGACGCGTGGGATGCGGACGAGATCTACTTCGTATTCGACGAGCTGCGGCAGTCATTTCCCCAAATGACATTTTTACCTCTCTCCCCCTGCGCCGGTGTACTGTCCCTGCAACGCTGATACACATATAAAAAAGCCGCTGCATCGCAGCGGCTTTTTTATATACCCGGCCTCTCTCCGGGCCGTCTATATGTCCCGTTCCATCACGATATAGCGGTCCTCGCTCACCTGCATGAAGCCGTTCTTCTTCCAGAACGCCAGGCTCTGGGGATTTCCCTTGTCCACCCCCAGCCGCAGCCGGGTGAAGCCCTGCGCCCGCAGGCACTCCATGGCCTCGGTCACCAGCCGGGAGCCGAGTCCCGTCCCCTGCCGGCTGGCATCCACCATGAAAAAGCCGATCAGCGCCGTTCTATCCTGCGGATATCCCAGAATCAGGTCCATCACCGCCGCCAGCGCGCCGCCCGCAAAATAACCTACATAGAATTTGTCCTCCGCCGCTTTTCCCGGCGGCAGCGCCCGCATATCCTCCCGGATGCCGTCCGCTGACGGCAGCGGCGGGTGATAACGGTAGTATTGGGGATTTCCGCCGCACAGCGCAAGGATCTGCAGCACATCCGTCTCCTCCAGCCGCCGCACGGTCAGCGATGCCGACAGCCGCGTCACGTCCATCTCCATGTCAGCCCCCCATCACCGGTAGGGCCGCACCGGCGGCTGCTCCGCCCGGTGGGTACCGATGATCTTCTCCATCCAGATCATGTGATACCAGCGGCCGAACTTGTACCCGCACCCACGGAACAGGCCCACCTGCCGGAAGCCCAGATGCTCATGGAAGGCCGCGCTGCTCCCGGTCAGGTACTGGTCCTCCCGCTCCGGGAGGGCAATGCAGGCGTAGAGATTGCAGACGCCCATCTCCCGCAGCGCCTGCTCCAGCGCCTCATAGAGCCGCCGCCCCATGCCGCACCGCCGCGCATCCCGAGCCAGATACACCGTCAGCTCGCAGCACCAGTCGTAGGCCGCCCGCTCATGAAACGCCCCGGCGTAGGCATATCCCTGCACCACGCCGTCCTGCTCCGCCACCAGATACGGATACCGCGTCATGACCCGGCGCATCCGCTCCCGGAACTCCTCCAGAGAGGGCGTCTCGTACTCGAAGGTGATGGCCGTCTGCCGCACATAGTAGTCGTAGATCTCCAGCAGCCGCGCCGCGTCCTCCAGTCTGGCGTCCCGTATCACAATGCTTCCATGCTCTGCCATTTCCGGCACCTCCCTGTTCTTTTTCCGTTTCCCCCGCCTTATCCCCTGCGGATGGGATGGCGGATCACCGTTTTCCATTTCTCCGGCGCCGTTTTTCTGGCATCCGACAGATAGATCTCATGGTGCAGCCGCGCCTCCGTAAAGTCGTTCACATAGCCGTTTTCCGCCAGAAAACGATTCATCGCCGCCACCGTCTCCGCCTCCCGGTCGAACGGCCCGATGTGCATGCACTGCACGCACAGCCCCTCGCTGACTGTCAGGAACTCCACTGCGCCGCAGTCCAGCTTTTTCTTCTCCGCCGCAGCCTGTTTCGCCCAGCGCAGCGCCTCCTCGGTCACGAAATCCGGCAGGCGGATCACCGATGTCCATCGGAACGCCGCCTTGTCCGCCGGATCAAAGCCCGTCCGCCAGAAGCCCTCCAGCGGCGGCACCACATAGTCGAAAAAGCCGTCGATCTTGTGACCGCCCCGTCCACTCATCTTCAGCGTGTACGCCACCGTATACAGCATCTGTATCGCCTGCTGATAGGTGCCTCCCGGCTGGTTGGGATCCCCCTCGCCCCGCACCGCCATGTAGTGCATGGTGGGGACCGTCACGACCTCCGGCCTGTCCTTCGGCAGATAAAATTCCCGGTATTCCTTTTTGAAATCAAACGCCATTCCGCGCTCCTCCCTTCATGCGCTGCGCCGCATTTCCTTCACCTGCAGCCGCAAGCCGGTACACCGCCAGTCCGTCAGCGATCCTGCAAAAGCGGAATCCTTTTTTCGCGGCAAGCCGCACTGTCGCCGCCTGTTCCGGAACACATTCAATAACAACGCTCTTTCCCTCTCTTCTTGCCATGCAGATCAGGCGATCCGTCAGCGCCGACGCGCACCCGCGCCCCCAGTATTCCGGAAACAGCACCCAGCCGATTTCCATGCTGTCCTCGTCGTAGGCGTGATAGATCACATAGCCGATAAGGCGCCCACTTTCCTCGACCGCATACACAAGGGGCTGCGCCGCCAGTCCCGCACAGCATAGAAACGCTTCCGTCTGCGCCCTGTCGTAGGGTGGCTCCAGATAGCGCATCACCACTGGATCTGAGAGCAGTCGATGCAGCTCGTCAGCGTCGCCGCTTTGCATTCTGCGGATCTTAAGCTCCATCTGTTTTCCCCCTTGCAGTCCCGTTTGGGGTATCCTATCACACCAGGAGAAAAATCGCAAGCGCCGCCCACCCTCCGGCACGTTCCCGACCGGCACACACCGGAACTTCCCCCGCTGCATATCGCGGAGTACAAGACCGCCGCGCCGTCCGAGAAAAAGAGAAAGCCCACGACTTGCGTCGTGGGCTTTGTGTTGGCGCTACCTATCTTCCCGGGCCGTCTCCAGCCAAGTATTGTCAGCAGAAGCGAGCTTAACTTCCGTGTTCGGGATGGGAACGGGTGGACCCTCGCCCT